>ENA-OQIO01000016-OQIO01000016.1-human-gut-metagenome-genome-assembly--contig:-NODE-16-length-72177-cov-3.906940_pt1 | contig 72177 bp, 63 predicted proteins | sample MGYA00242573_ERZ504737 | MGnify/ENA primary metagenome ERZ504737 (study PRJEB26092, sample SAMD00036203) | human gut metagenome | host: Homo sapiens | study: EMG produced TPA metagenomics assembly of...
CCCCGCTGTTGCTCTCGGCAATTACGATTGGCGCACCATACAGTTCATAAGCCTTATAAGTTCCTTCTTCCATCCAGATGGTATATCCGGCTGAAATGCTGTTAATCGCTGTCAGTAAATCCATCGGCGCATTCTGTGTGCCGGCTGCTGTTGACTTTCCGGATGGAGATACGTATAAATCACACTTTGTCTGTTCCGGTTCTGACGGAGTTGTCGGTGTTTCCGGTTCAGACGGTGTTGTCGGCTGCTCTGGCTGTGTCGGTTCTGTCGGTGTCACAGGTGTTGTCGATGTTTCTGACTGCTGTGAAACAGACATATAATACAGATTACCTGTACTTTCCTTTGTAATTTCGTGGCTGCCTGCCTCAATTTCAAGACTTAAAATACCGTCTGTCAATGTGTAAACAGTTCCGTCTACCTTGATGTCACTGCTGTTCTTCTGATTGAAAACCAGTACCAGTTCTGCCTTGTCTGTCGTTGTAAATGTAATCTTTGTCTTGCTTTCAATCTTTAAGCAGGTATCTAACGAAAGTCCGTTATAACTTACTGTTCCCTTATTGGAAGAAAGTTTACCGGAAATCGTATAGAAATCACTGCTTGTTCCGTCCGTTGAGAAATTATGTACCTTTGCAGTTGTTTCTGCCGGTGCTGTTGTCGGAGCTTCTGTTGTACTTTCGGTTGCCTTTGTCGTGCTTTCGGTTGCTTTGGTTGTAGCTTCCGTAGCCTTTGTCGTGCTTTCAGTTGCCTTTGTTGTGCTTTCAGTTGCTTTTTCGGTTGTGGACGGTTCTACGTCTACACCTTTATAGCCGCCGATTGCAAGGACAGAGGATTTGTAATTAACAACCTTTGCCTTTAAGGCTGTATCAACGCTGTAATTGGTATCATCGGATTCCTGGAATGTCCAGTCAAAGTCACCGCCATTCATACGCCCTGCATATTTTGTAACGATTGACGGTACATCCTGCGGATCGTCAATATCTTCTTCTGCTACGCCTAAATCATAGGCACTGCTTGTATCAAAGTTATTGTACGTTGTTGCGCCCGCAACGGTCTTATAAGAAGATGGCACGGTTTCTTCTCTTGAAGAAGCAAGATAAGCATCAAAGCTTACTGCATCCGCCTTGGCTGTTCCGGCATCGGAATTGGCATAAATTAAGCTTGAAGCACCAACTGTAATATTGTTGTATGCCTTAATCATACCGCCGTTTTCACCTGAAAATGTACCCTGTCCTAATGCATCTGTACCCTGCATTGAACTCATCATCGGATTCTTGCAGTTTCTGTAGTAGTTTGCTTCTACAAATGCGGAGCTTCCCTTGGTTGTTCCGACACCGTACTTGGCATTGCCGTCAAAATAATTATTGTAAATATGGACTGAGGCAACTCTGATTCTCGGATGACGGGAATCAGAATGATCAAACCAGTTATGATGATACGTTACAAGGAATTCTGCGCTGTCACTCATACCGCATAAAGAGCATTTTCCGGAATCCCAGAAATGCACATACGATACGGTTACATTGGTAGATGCGCCCTTAATATCCACAGAACCATCACCCTTTGCCTGGTCTGAATCACCACCTGTTGAGCCATAGAAAATATCCATATTGTGAACCCAGATATTGCAATTCTTTGTATCTAAGGATATACCATCATCCATAAATGCCATTACTGCAAAATTTCTGAATTCCACATTTCCACTGTTTCTTACAAGAAAACCAAATCCCTGAACAGCTGCGTCTTCACCGACACCTTCGATTGTGATATTCATTTCGGTGTAAGCACTCTTACCCTTCAGCTGAATACCTTCTGCTGAACTTGAAAAATGGTCTACATCATCTGCCGTAACACAGCCTACGATACGAAAATCAAGCGGCGAAGTATCTTTTGTTCCTGCACTCTGCTTTGCATCTAAAATTGACTGGAAACCTGTTACTTCCTTGCCGTTTACTACAGCCGTACAGGTCTTTGCTGTTTCCGGTGTCACATAGATTACCTGTGCATCTTTCTTTAATGTACCGTCATCATTGTAAGCACCTGAAGCCGTCTGAAACTTTGAGTTTTCAGAAAATGCAAAGCCGCTTCTGTCGTACTTTTCAACCTCTAATGAAGAAGTTGATTCTGAAACAGTTTTTCCGTCCTTTAATACGGCTGTTACCTTCATCACATAGCTGCCCTCTTTTAATCCGAGTGCATCTGCTCTCCAGTAATCTGCGTACTGACGGATTAACGTATCGTCGAGCTTCTCATACGCATCATCTGATGCGGAAGCCTCCTTTACATATGCGACATAGCCTTCTGCATTTTTAACAGGCTGCCATTCCACATATGCACTTTCCAGCCAGCCGGACTGTTCTGTCAGTGTCAGACCTGCTGCCACCGCTTTTACTTTTCCTGCAAAAGCCGGTGTCACTGCTGTTATTACCATGCTGCCGTCAGCACATAGGAAAACAGCTTTTTTACTTTGCGATTTGTTTTCATTTTCATAAACACCTTCCCTTCGTTTTAGTCATCGCAAGGGTAATAGTAACACACTCTTATTTTTATGAAAATGAGACTTTTGGCATATCTTTTGCCAATTTATTGTAAATCTTTTCCTATATTCCGTATCTTTCGACTATTTTTTCTGTATATTTTTCAAAAATCCTTGTATTATTATCCGTACATTTATTTACATTTACAGCCCGGACGGGTATTTACCATTTTTTTGACCTCATTCCAGCTTCTGCAAAAACGAAGCAGTTTTTTATTGACCTTTTTTCTGCAATACGCTTCTCTTGAAAGGCTGTTGAGCCATCTTGACTTACAGACACGCACTGTTTTCACGCTCCGGTTTCATGTTCTTTCTATATTATATGATATCAGGGTGCTATGTGCCAGTGGCACATGTTTAGCGTCAACCAAAGCGTAACGTAGACGTAGGAGTGCGTAGCACGGAATCATCCATAGATATCATAATTGAGGCTTTTGCCCCCGATATCATTATATGCAGTATTACCGCTTGGCAATCAGTTTACAGATCGGATTGCCCGCCTTGGAAAAACGTTCCTCATATTCTGTCATGACGTTTCCTTCATTTAAAGCTGCATCGTGGTGTAAATCATATGTACAGGCTGTCAGTTTCCATTCCGCCTCTTTGACTTCTTCCACGGAAAAATCAAATAAATCCTTGTTGTCTGTTTTAAATTCGACCTGTCCGTCCTGTTTTAAAATGACGTTATACCTCGCAAAAACTGGCGTGAAGTCAGACGTCGCTTTGCATGTCTGTCCTTTGGCCACGGGTCTGAGAAATTCAGATAAATGCGGTCAACTTCTCCAGCGCCGAATACTTCGCAGATATTTTCTGCATCCATTCTGATAAAACGCAGATTCGGCAGCTGCAATTCTTCCTGTTTTTCAACGGCACGAAGCAGCACGCTGGAATATTTTTCGATTCCTACATAATTAATATCGGGATTTTGTGCGGCAAGTGTTGAAATAAACCTTCCCTTGCCCATGCCGATTTCAATCCGCACCGGGTTGTCATTGCCAAACACTTCATGCCATGTGCCTTTCATGCCTTCCGGTTCTGTAAATACATATTCATTTTCTACCATCACTTCCCTTGCACCGGGAACATTTCTAAGTCGCATATTTATTTCTCCTAACTGAATGATTTCGTATATTGTGTGCCATGCGCGGATGATTTGTGCAAGCACAGTTCTGCTCTCTACACGCACTCGCGAATTCGCGCTGACGCGCTCTGCATTCTGCTTCGCAGAATATTCGCTCGTTAATAACGCAAGAAAAGGAAATGTCTGCTTCGCAGCCGCTATTGCTTCTCTCGGACGCTCGCCTCCGGCTTTGCTGGGTGTTGGCTCTATTCGCCGTGCTCGTCCGAGAAAGCTTTCAGCTTTCCCGGACTGTCGGGCATTCGCCCTATCGGCTAAAATCGTCTAAAAGTGCTTTGTGCAAGCACAGCACTTTTTTCCTCTTTCAGCCGGCACGGCTCATTGCTTACGCACATTATATAATATTCCCCTATATTTACACAACTACTACTTTACAGAAAGTTTTTCTTAGCGTAAACTAGTAGTTAAACGATTTTAATTGAATTTTTGTTATATGGAGGTTTTTATGCGCAGCAAATGGATTAACAGGGTGCTGTCTGTTGCTTTACTTTTTACAACATTGACCACTTCGGTTTCTTATACATTTACAACAGCTTATGCAGAGGAGGCAGGGGCTTCTACACAGCAGTCTGCACAGTCTGGGGTTTCATGGCCGGAGGCACCGGAAATTTCGGCGGGGAACGGGATTTTGATTGATGCCGATACAGGGGCAATTCTTTATGAAAAAAAATGCCTATACCAAGTGTTATCCTGCAAGTACCACAAAAATTTTAACCGGTCTTTTAACCGTGGAAAACTGCAGTATGGACGAAACTGTTACTTTTTCACGTGCCGCAGCCAATTCGGTTACATGGGAAGATTCTAACCTTGCAACAAAGGTCGGCGAACAGTATACGGTTGAACAGGCTTTGTACGGACTTTTACTGTATTCCGCCAATGAAATTGCCTATGGTCTTGCAGAGCATGTCGGTGGTTCTTTGGAAAATTTTGTAGAAATGATGAATGCCCGTGCAAGAGAACTGGGTGCGGTAAATACCCACTTTGCCAACGCAAGCGGTCTTTATGACCCGAACCATTATACAACGGCTTACGATATGGCAATGATTGCCCGCGGCTGTTATAACAACTCTACTTTCGTCAATATTGATTCGACAGAAGATACGTACACCATCGGACCTACAAATCTGACCGGTGAAAGCCGTACTTTCCGTCACAGACACCAGATGTTAAAAGGTCGTCCGATGTATTATGAATACTGCAAAGGCGGCAAAACCGGTTTTACGGACCAGTCCGGTTTTACACTCGTAACCTTTGCGGAAAAAAATGATATGCGCCTGATCTGCGTTGTTTTTAACTGTTCCGATTCCAATATCCGTTTTACGGATACACGGACACTGTTTGACTGGGGATTTGATAACTTTAAAAAAATTACCGCTTCAAGCGATACCATTTCCTCTTATTTTTCGGGTTCAAATTATTATCAGTCAGCTGTATACAGCCGCTATCCTGAAAATTTCAGTCTGAGTGCTTCTACGCTGACCATTCCAAATCATGCGAATGTAAGCGATATTACGCTGGCGGTCAATGAAAATTACACGCCGGAAGAAATTGACAATGCCTATACAACAGGTATCCGCTTTAAATACGGCGATAACACGGTTGCCACTTCTTTACTGACATTCAGTAAAGGCACGGCACACACGGATAACCGCCTACCGTATCTTTCACAGGATGCTGATACTGAAACGGTTCAGCCGCGCTGGTGCTTTTCTATCAGCATCTGGGTAATTGTGGCAGTCTTTGCCGCCGTTGTCATTCTTATCTGCTTCATTAGGGATTATCAGATGTCCAGACGCCGCAGCCTGCACGCACGCAGACACCACAGACGCCGCCGGTAACAGCTGTAAAAAAATATTCAACCAGCTTTATTAAACCAAAAAACTCCTTACAGGGTGCTTAGCCTGTAAGGAGTTTTTTGGTTTTTCCGATATACTTTTGCATTCCGCAAATATCTTATTGGATTTATCTTGTATTTGCCCTGTTGTATATTGTATACTGTATCCGCTATACGATATATCCTCTGTTTCCCGATGTGTTTTCAGCGATTTCGGTTGAAGTACCCATATTAGAATACGTCAGTCCCGCATAGACCTGTTCGGCATTGCGCATGACCGGACCGGTTGTATCCTGTCTGCTGACCTCATAAAATGACTTCCGAAGCTTTGAAAGCATGGAAAGCACTGTATCCAGTACCGTCACATCATGCCCTGCATCTGCCTTTACAAGAAAACGCATCATGGAAACATATATTTTAAACAATTCCTTTGAAATATCATATTGCATATCCAGACTGCTTTCCAGCTCATCTACGACACGCTTCGCCCGCTTTAAGGACGCATGATATTCATCATCGTTTTTCTCCCGGTATGCCGCCTGCGCATCTTGCACCGACTCCATTGCAATATCATATAAAATAACAATCAAATCCGACTTTGATGCCTGTGACACCCGGTAAGAATACGTTTTAATCGAATCACTTTTCATAATCTGAAACCTTCTTACTGAAGAATCTGAAGTACGGTTGACGGTCTTTCATTGGCCTGGGCCAGAATAGAAGTTGCCGCCTGTGTCATAACATTTAATGAAGTGTATTCTGTCATTTCTTCTGCCATATCTGTATCGGTCATGGTTGAAATGGCTGATGTCAGATTTTCAGACGCTGTTCCTAAGTTGTTGGTTGTATGCTCAAAACGGTTTTCGTAAGCCCCCATCTGGGAACGGACACGGTTTGCATAAGCAACAGCCGTATCAATGGTATCAATGGCTTCACTTGCCGTAACCGATGTCATGACATTTAAATTTTCTGTTCCGAGCGTATAACTTGTAACTGCCGGAATGTCTATCAGAATCACCTGATTTTCATTGGCACCGACATGAACGCTCATCGTTCCCACATCTGTTACTTCCTGTGTAACCTTTGCAGTCTGTGTGCTTGTTGCCGTAGACTTATCATCTGCTTTTGCTGTATCAGAAAACTGTGTACCTGCCACATTTGACGGTACATCCGTTACAAATGTTCTGTTGTTGACATCCTTTACCGTTACTCTTGTGCCGCTTGTTGAAATAACTGCGCTGTCTGCAAATCCCACACGCTTGCCGTCATTGTCCAGAGTAAATTCGGCCTGTACGTCACTGCCTTCTGCATACATGCCACTATTTGTTGCTGCTGTGGCAATTCCAAGCATATTTGCTAACTCTGCATTACTGCATGTGATATTCATGGTTTTTGAACTGCCGCTTTCTTTTGTCATAAATACAATATTATTACCGGCATAGCTTGTCTGCGGTTCATAGCCTGCATAATCTGTGCCGTTTACCTTTGTATCGTTTGTGGCACCTGCCGTAATTGCAAAAACACGTCCGCCAATCTTATCCGCACCGTCAACCAGCTTACCCATAATGCCTGCGAGTGTATCTCCCTCGGAAATTTCAATCCCATAGCCGTTCATGCTGATTGTTCCTGCCTGCTCCTTTGTAACCGTTGCAGTATCACTCATGGTAACCGCACCGTTACCAACCACAATTGCCTGTCTTGCATCCTGTGTAATGGTAATGCCATAATTTCCGGCCACAAAATTATCCGACACTTCAATCTGATTGACACCTTCATAATTAGAGTAAACACGTCTTGAAAGATTACCACTGATTAAAGTCTGTGAATTAAATTCTGTGTTGCTTGAAATTCTGTCGATTTCTGAATTTAAGCTGTCAATTTCGCTCTGGATTGCACTGCGTTCATCAACGGAGTTTGTTCCGTTGGCTGCCTGTACAGACAGCTCCTTCATTCTGGCAAGCATGCTCTGGATTTCTTCCATCGCACCTTCTGCCGTATGCAGTACGGATACACCGTCTGCCGCATTGTTATCCGCCTGATTTAAACCACGCAGCTGTAATCTCATTTTTTCGGAAATTGCATATCCTGCGGCATCATCTGATGAACTGTTAATTTTATATCCTGATGAAAGTCTTGCAATCGACTTTGTTAATCTGTCCTGTGACTTCTGCAAAGCATTGTTGGAAACAATCGCAGAAACATTTGTAGCTATTCTCATTGTCTATACGTCCTTTCTGTTGTCTGAATAAAACATCTGTTGATTATATCGGTTTATTTCTAAGAAACCATAAGCCTGTTCCATAAAATTTCACATTTGCCGGTTTACGCTTATGCGTTTTCTGTCTTTCCCGCCAAAGCATATACTATCGTCTTTGCCGCCTTGTACAGTTTATCGGATGCCACGCTTTCTGCCGCTTTATCATACATTACACGGCGTACGGTACGGATATCCTGACAGTGGACTTCCACCTCTTTGAATCCGTTGTTTTCCTTTAGTTCTTCTGCCGCCTGCTCCAGTTTTTCAGAAAGCTTATCGGCGCTCGTATCGGAAATGCCGTATAATTCGGCGCTGTCACTGCCGACCTTTGCTTCTACGGAAACGGTTCCAAGCTCCTGCGTATTTAAGTGAACTGAAATTCTTCCCTTTTCTTTGGCATCCTGTACCAGTGTCAGGTGAATCATGCCGACACCTTCCTCTGTCACCATTGGAATCCGGTAATCATGTCTTTGGCTTAAATTGCGGATTAACCCGATTTCCCTGTAACGCATTCTCAAATCGCGGATTGTTTCGTAATCCTGGTTGTCATCTGCGGCAACTGCCGTTTCAAGGTCTTTTGCGGCATCCTCTTCCAGATCATCATATGCTGCTTCGAGTGCCTGTCTGTCACCTGACTTTTCTAAAAATGTCTCTGCTTTTGCAGTGTCTTTTTTATCTTCACCAAATACACTGTTATAATAGCCTGACTGCATAATGTGTTCCATTGCAAGCACCTGATTGACCGTTACCGGCTGTTCATTGTCTGTCAGTTCTTTGATAACCGCCTCTTCCATGGCAGATGAACTACGCAGTGTATTTAAGTATTCATCATAATAAGCCGCTTCTGCATCTTCATCATAAGCTGCCTCAATATCCTCGCAGAAGGCTTCAACCGAATGTTCGTCAATCGGCTGTTCCTGCTGTACTGTCTTTAACGACAGCGGTGTCACATGCTCCCCTGTTGTTTCAAATAAATTACCGAAATAATTCACCTTTTCCTGAATCTGTGGAATTGCTGCCTCATCATCTATCGTATAATCCATGCCTGCGGCACGTCTGCTGTTATATGCCTTGCACAGATTTTCCATGGTGATTTCTTCATTCTGCTTGACCAGTGTTCCGATTGCCGCTCCGGCATCCTTTGTAAAAATGTTCATCATCTTGTAAATGCCGATAAACTGGTTTCTCTCCTGCTCACTAATTCCGTCAGTCTGATCTAACTTATATAAAAAGCGGCTGTATTTTTCCTCTTTATCGTTATCCTGCTGTGCATTCATTTCCGTCAGGTATGCATTGACCGTATGAATGTCTTCTGTCATCGGATTGATATTTTCACGGATCATCGCAAGTGCCGTTTCCGGTTTCATATTCCGAATCAGATTTTGAAGGGTGCTGTGGATTTCCTTGATATTTTCAACACCTTCTTTTGTAATCTCCATCTGATTTTCCGCAAAAATACGTACTGCATCACGGTTTGCCTGTGTATTTTCAAGATTCAGTTCCTTTAAAATGTCTTCCGTGCTGGCATCTACGGCTTTTTTGAGCGAATCGCCAAGTCCTTACGCACTTCTGTTCCGACTGCCCTGTATTCCTGTCCCGCCTGCTCAAACTGCTGTCTGAACGCACTTCCCTTCTGCGCAAAGTCGGCAATCGTCATCACTTCATTTTCGGCTTTTTCTTTGACAACCGCTCCCATCGATACATCCGGTGCATATTTAATATCATGCAGCGCGCGCTTGACCTGCATTACCGTCTGGTAAGACGATACAATCATATTCATTGTGCTGTCTGTTCCGGAAAGTCCTGCCACTGCGGCCTGTGTCTGACCTTCAAGGCTGTTCTGTACTGCGCCTGCCGTTCCGGCTGTCTGCTGTGCCATACCACCTGCCGTATTCTGCTGTGCCTGTGAATCCTCAGCGTAGAGTGCCACCGCCTGATGATACGCATCAAGCTGTTCAATAAGACTTGCAATCGGCTCAACATTTAAATTGACCCCCTGTTTTGCAAGAAACAGTCCGGCATCGGCAGTCATTAAAATACGAATCTGCTGTAACTGCTCGTAGCGGTCATAAACCTGCTCATTTTGATAATCCTGTACATTCTCCTGCACAAAATCCATGGTGCTTTCTTTGCTTCCAATCTCAAACTGAAAACGGTAAGAAGCCGCATCGACACTGTTCATTGCATTTCTTAAATTTTCAATATTAAATGTTTCATCATTTTCCGTTACATAGGCCACATGGCGGATGTCCGCATTATATACGGTACTGATTGCATCGGCAACCGTCTGATACGTTCCCGTACTGTTAATTAACAGCGTATCCGATGCATTCTCTCCCTGTGCCATACCGTTTACAATACTGCCAATCAGCTGTTTTAAGCCGTCCCCGGACTGTAAATCCGAAATATTTAAGCTGTCTAACTGTACTTTATATAAAATATTTTCTTTGGTGATTGGAATGTCATTTTCCAGTAGATTCCGTGCGGTTGACAGTGTTGCCCCATTGGCTCAAGACCGGCGCGTCCGATAACCGCCGCCGCCTGCGGCATTAACTGCTGCCATTCATCTTCCGTTACCGTCACCTTTGCGTTCTGCTGTCCCTGACTGCCCTGTAACTGCATATACTCTGCCTTGTATACATTATCAATTGTCGGTGCAAGCCGGTTTTTCACCAGATAATTTTTCGCTTCTCCACTTAAATCGGAAATCTGTGAAACCTTATCCACCGCGCCTGCAAGTTCTTCCACATTTTCCTGTGTTGCCGGAAGATTGCCTGCGCTCATCTGATTGGAGATTTCCTCTGCCATGCCCGTACTGCCGACAACCTGTTCAATCTCATCAGTGCTTAATCCCTCTCCCGCAAAATAAACTTTCTTGCCGTGTGATGCCAGTTCAATCTTAATGCGGTCCACGATACCGACCATTTCTTCCTGTGACAAATCATTCAGGTTAAATCCATCCTCGTCAATCTTTACGGCATCTGCACCGGAAAGGCGCTGGAACAGTGCCTTTAAATTGGCTTTGGCATTGGTCGCGCTCTGCATAAGCTGTTCTTTGACATCATCGGTTTCCTTTAATAAAGAATGATATGTGTTCTGGTCTAATTCCTTCTGATTCACCTGCATACCGGATATCAGCACATTGGCAAAGTCTGCTGCCTTTGTGCTTCCCTCTGTCTGTGTATTGTTTTTTATATTAATTGATGCACCCTGACTTTTGTCGGTGCCTTTTGCCAGCTCTGATGCTGCAATTGTTAAATCCATTCTTTTCACCTCAAAAAATACTATCTATAGACACACCGTCTTATAGATAGTATTTCGTCACATTTTTACATTTCATTTAGTCCGATTTAGGATTCCTCATAATACTTCATCAGTCCCTGTGTGCCTAAATCACCCATGCCTTTGTCTTCCAGCGTTTCATACATTTCAAGCACCGTATTTAAAACTTCCAGATTGACATCACGGTCTTTGGCTTCCTGCGCGGCAATCTTCATGTCCTTGATAAAATGCTTCAAGAAAAATCCCGGTGCGTAATCGTCCTTTAAAATCTTTGCGCCAAGGGAACTAAGCTGAAAGCTCGCCGCCGCACCGTCCTTTACGGAAGCGTACAGCTTATCCATATCAAGTCCTGCCTTCTGCGCATAAGCAAATGCTTCGCACACGCCTGACAATGCACCCGCAATCATAATCTGATTTGCCATTTTTGTGTGCTGTCCGCAGCCTGCGCTGCCTTCGTATACAATCGTTTTCCCCATGGCTTCAAAAAGCGGCATACAGGCATGAAAATCCTGCTCCTCACCGCCTGCTAGAATCGAGAGTGTTCCGTTTTTTGCACCTGTATCTCCACCCGTAACCGGCGCATCCAGCGCGTGCTGTCCGTTTTTCTTTGCTTTTTCATAGATTCTTATTGCAAGCTGTGGACTGGTGGTCGTCATATCAATAAGGTATGTACCGGCGGCGGCACTGTCAAGTATATTTCCTTCCGCAAAATATACTTCTTCCACATCCTTCGGAAAACCGACAATCGTAATCACGGCATCTTTTCCTGCCGCACAGCTTCCGATAGAATTACACCACAACGCCCCCTCCTGCAATACATCTTCAACCTTTGCCTTGGTTCGCGCATAAATGGACACTTCAAATCCTGCTTTCATAAGGTTTCTGACCATAGATTTTCCCATAATGCCGACACCGATAAATCCGATTTTTTTCATGTGTATGCTCCTTTTGACCCTGATATCCTATTAGATCCGTGTTTTATTCTCAAGTTGCTTTGCCGTAAATTCATAAACCGCAATTCCATATTCCGGCAGATCAACCAGTACGGAATGGGAATATCCGTCGCAGTCCCCTTTATCCACAGTCAGCTGCTTTGCCTGTATCTTTTCGTGGCTGCCCAGCACCAGACGGTACTTGCAGTCTGCCGGAACACCGACACGGAACTGTTTTCTTGCCACCGGCGTAAAGTTTAGTACAAACAACAGGTTTTTCTTGCCGTCCGGGCTGATGCGGATAAACGAATACACACTGTTGTCCACATCATTGGCATTAATCCATGCAAAACCTTCCGGCTTATAATCCGTCGCATACAGGCACGGATAACTGCTGTAGAGCTTCATGCACTTTTTCGTAAACTGCTGCATTTCCTTGTGGGACGGATCATCTAACAGATACCAGTCTAATGCACGTTCTTCGCTCCACTCGTTCCACTGGGCAAATTCCTGCCCCATAAATAACAGCTTCTTGCCCGGATGTCCGCACATATAGGCATATGCAAGCTTTAAGTTGGCAAACTTGCTTTCCCGGTCGCCCGGCATTTTACCAAGCATTGAACATTTCAGATGAACAACCTCATCATGCGAAAGCACCAGCACAAAATGTTCACTGTACGCATACATTAAACTAAACGTCATCTTGCTGTGGTTAAACTTTCTAAAATACGGGTCAAGCTTCATATATTCAAGGAAATCGTGCATCCAGCCCATGTTCCACTTAAATGTAAATCCAAGGCATTCTCCGTTGTCCGGGTCACCGCTGACCATCGGCCATGCTGTTGATTCCTCGGCAATCGTAACTGCCTGCGGAAAACGCTTGCGCATCATACTGTTAAAATGCTTTAAAAAGCTCATCGCTTCAAGATTGCCGTTGCCGCCGTATTTATTCGGAATCCAGTTACCTTCTGTCCTTCCGTAATCCAGATACAGCATGGATGCCACCGCATCGACCCTCAGACCGTCAACGTGGAACTTATCCACCCAGTACATGCCGTTTGCAATCAGGAAATTGGATACTTCATTTTTACTGTAATCAAAAACTTTCGTTCCCCAGTCCGGATGCTCACCCTTTCTGGAATCCGCATATTCATACAGGCACTGTCCGTCAAATTCCGCCAGTCCGAATGCATCTTTTGGAAAATGTGCCGGTACCCAGTCTAAAATAACCCCGATTCCCTTCGAGTGCATGTAATCCACAAAATACATAAAATCCTTTGGCGTTCCGTAGCGTTTGGTTGGCGCATAATAACCTGTTACCTGATAGCCCCATGAACCGTCAAACGGATATTCTGCAATACCCATCAGTTCCACGTGCGTATAGCCATATCCTTTACATAGTCTGCCAGCTCCGGCGCAATCTCACGGTAATTCATAAAACCGTCTTCGGTGCCGTCCTCTTTCTTTTTCCATGAGCCGAGATGACATTCGTAAATTGCCATCGGACTTTCTAAATGATTTTCCTTTTTCTTCTTTTCAACCCAGCTTTTATCGGTCCAGTGAAAACCTGTCAAATCCGTAATAATAGATGCATTGTCCGGGCGAAGCTGGGCTTCGTTGGCATACGGGTCTGCTTTATAAATTGCTTCTCCCTGCGGTGTCACAATTAAGAACTTGTACATCTGACCAACCTTTGCACCCGGTATGAACAATTCATAAATGCCACCGTCTGATACCGGTTTCATATCGTATCCGTAGGCTTTCCAGTCATTAAAATCACCGACTACAAAATATCCTTTGCATGAGGCGCCCACACCGCAAAATAGACCCCTTCCTGTCCGTCCTTTACTGCCTTATGTGCGCCCATCTTGTTGTAAATCTCATAATGCGTACCTTCCCCAAAAAGATACGCATCCAGTTCTGTCATAAATACATCTGTTGAGTCTTTTTTAGCCATAAATATTCCGCCTCCGCCTTTACAAATTTTATTCTGCTGTCTGCACGTTTATGATTATTAATTGTACCATACTCTACAGATAAATACTATTTATATTTTTTTTGCTTTTTTGTACAAAACTAAAACTAAGTGTGCTATACTTTGGGAAAAACATATATAATGATGTATACAAAAAAGGAGTACGTATTACAATGATTTACAATTTAATCAGTTCTGATTTGATAAAAGAAGTTACTTTTATCAGTGTGCTGTTTGCATTTATTTTGACCTGCGCAGCCATTGCTTTAGGCAAGAATATCCTTCCGCGCGATGCCGGACGTGCCTATGCCATCAACGGTTCCAAATCCGTTGGCAAGCCGCGTGGTGCCGGAATTATCTTTATACTGACTTTCACACTTTCCTGCGTGTTATTTATCAAACTGGATGCGGAAATTATCATTTATCTGATTTTAACGCTTGCGGCAATGTTAAGCGGCTACTTAGATGACAGTTCTTCTTCTCCGTGGGGCGAATTAAAAAAAGGACTGATTGATTTTGTCATTGCCTTAATGGCTGCATTTACTTATCTGCATTACAACCCGAATACCTTTGAACTGGCATTCTTTTCAAAAACCGTAACACTGCATCCGCTGATTTACGGATTTTTAATTGTCGTTTTAATCTGGGTAAGTATTAATGTGACCAACTGCTCTGACGGCGTGGACGGACTGTGCGGCACACTTTCTGCCGTAACGCTTTCCACTGCTTACGTGCTGTTCCGTGTATTTGACATTGAACCGTATTTCCGTCATGCAGTGCTTTTAATGATTGTATGTATTTTAGGCTATCTGTGGTTTAACGCTTCACCGAGTAAATTGTTAATGGGCGATGCCGGTTCCCGTGCAATCGGTATTTTTATTGCATTTGTATTCTTAAAGCTGCACCACCCGCTTTTATACATTCCGGTGGCGATTATGCTGATTTTAGACGGCGGTCTCGGACTGATTAAGGTTTCGTTTATGCGTTTCCTTCATATTAATCTGATGAAAAATATCCGCACACCGATTCATGACCATATGCGCAAGAACAAAGAATGGTCTGACGCTCAGGTTGTCTTTCGTTTTGCGATTATCCAGATTGTCATCGGACTGGCTGTTATTTACGCGATTTTGTAGGCATTTATGAAACACTCAACCACAAAAACCGCATATTACCACCTTCCGGCCTGTTTGAATTTTACGATTTATACAGCGTTTTCCTGCCGCTGTTTTACAGCCACCGGGAATATTTTTACGACTGGTGTGACATTGCTTCTGTCTACGGTGCACCGGCCGACTGTATCTGGGGCGGCGGACGTGTTGAATCGGGAAACCGGGATCCACGGGAAGTTTTTGCACTCATGCGGGAATACGGCATTTCCGCACGGCTTACCTTTAGCAACTCGCAGTTAGAACCCGTACACCTTGCTGATAAAAAATGCAATGCGCTGTGTGCCCTGCTCTCGGAAAATGACCGTGTACAAAACGGTGTGATTATTCACTCGGATTTATTACTGGACTACTTAAAATCACACTATCCAAACCTGTATTTTGTATCATCGACAACCAAGGTTCTGACAGATTTTGCGGACTTTTTAAATGAAGTAAAAAATGATGATTTTCTGTATGTTGTACCGGACTTCCGATTGAACAAGGCATTTGACAGGCTCAATACTTTGCCGGATTTGCAAAAAAACAAGGTGGAATTTTTGTGCAACGAATGCTGTTTCTTTGGCTGTATGGACAGAAAACGCTGTTATGAAGCCGTAAGCCTTAACAATCTCGGCAAAGACTGTCCTGACCACCGCTGTAATGCACCGGATGCAAAAACTGGCTACCGTTTTTCCAAAGCCATGACAAATCCCGGTTTTATCGGGATTGATGATATTCAAAATATTTATCTGCCAATGGGATTTTCCAACTTTAAAATTGAAGGCAGAGGTCTGGGAAGCGCACTGATTTTAGAATTTCTTCTATATTATATGACAAAACCCGAATATCAGATTCATGTGCGGGAGGCTGTGTATCTGGATAATATGCTGGATTTGTTTTAGTGTGGCATAGTTTATATGCCACACCTATATCCACGCTGCTATCTTACTCCTGCTTATTCAACCTTCTCTGTCTTCTGTGTTCCCGCTCCTGTAACTGGCGCGCATGCAGCTTTTCGGCGCCCGCATCGTCCGTACGCTTTAAAATTTTCACTGCATAATACTGCTCATCATCGGTATGTTTAATCTTAAAACGTCCTTTTATCAGCCCGTGTTCCTCACAAAAAAACAGACCGTAATACGTCTTTCCGTTTGTCGCAAACCACTTAATTTTCCGCTCCATCGGCTTTCCGCACAAAAAGCAGTTGCAGGAGCGCACCAGCCTGTCATTTGCCGCCTTTTCCCGCGTATCAAATACCCGCGAAATATATTTACTGTAATTGCCGAAATTCATGCAGATTTCATCTTTGCGCCGCTTTGGCACGCGGTACGTGTCAATACTGTAAAATGCCCGCACCTTTTCAAAGTCCAGCAGTTTCATAAGCTGTGCCGTATACCGTGCATCAGACAGTGCCATGTGATACTGCTCCTTTTCCGCAATGCCACGCTGTTCGATTGCTGTCTGGAGTGCCGGTCTTTCTTTTCCATTTAAAAAACACAGACTGTATAATTTCTGTACATCATAGAATAAAAACGGCATCGGAAATTCCGCTTCTATGGCATAGTGATTTAAGTTACGCTGTAATTCCACCAGGTCCGTACTGCCCCAGGTGCAGAAAATGTAATCCTGTCCACACCATTCTAAAAAATCCAGTGCAGTATCCACAAAATGCTCCCCATCCGCAAGCATTTCCTGTGTAATGCCCGTTACTTCCCCGCAGACAGAATGAAGCACCGGATACACCTGCGGGCAGACCAGCCTGTCAAATTCATCTATGACATCAAATTTATTGTCCAGTTTTACGGCACCCATCTGGATAATCTCAAACGGCATGCCCGGCAGTGTATATTTTTTCCCCTTTGCACTCTGATTCCACTCTAAATCTAATACAATATAATTCATCATTATCACCAATCCGCTGTCTGTGCAGCTATTTTGTTCTTTGATTATATCAGAGTTTTATCTATCTGCAAAGTACCGTTTCTTACGATAGCTGTCCGTGCTTTTCGTAATTGGAAACGCGGCTGATATGATTTTCCTCATCGACAAAGACGACCTTTGGCTTGTGGTCTGCGGTTTCTTTGGCATCCATCTGGCAGTATGCCATGATAATTACATGGTCGCCGACCTGCACCTGTCTTGCCGCCGCACCGTTTAAACAAATCATGCCGCTGCCCGGCTCTCCGTCAATCGTATACGTTTCAAAACGGTTTCCATTTTCCACATCGACAATCTGTACCTGCTCATATTCCAGAATGCCCGCCGCTTCCATAAGCTTTGGGTCAATCGTGATACTTCCCACATAATTTAATTCTGCCTGTTTCACAACGGCTCTGTGAATTTTTCCTTTTAACATTGTAAGCTGCATCGTTTTTCTTCCCTTCCGAAATTTTTTTTCAAATTTTTCTTATAAAATGCGGTTATCAATCAGTCTTGTCTTTCCAATGTATACGGCAATCGCATTAAGACAGAATCCTGAATCGTTTCTACCGGCTCTAACGTATTCCAGTCCACAATTTCCACATAGTCCGGCTTTGCAAGCGGTTCTGCCGCCAGCTTTTCACGGATTGCCGCAGACAGTACTGCCGCACTGCGCTCTCCGTTTTCGTAAAGGTCTTGTGCTGCCTGTAAAGACTGGTTTAAAACAACTGCCGCTTTTCTTTCCTGCTCGTTTAAATAGGTGTTTCTGGAACTTTTTGCCAGTCCGTCTGCTTCTCTGACAATCGGGCAGCCCACAATTTCAATGCCGAAATTCAAATCCGATACCATGTGGCGGATAACGGCAAGCTGCTGTGCATCCTTCTGTCCGAAATATGCCTTATCCGGCTGTACAATGTTGAATAATTTTGATACAACCGTACACACGCCGCGGAAATGAATCGGACGTGTTTTTCCACAAAGACCTTTCGTCAGCGTATTCATATCCACAAAAGAGGAGAAATCCTTGTGGTACATTTCTTCCGGCTGTGGGTGGAAAATCAGCGCCGCACCTGCATTTTCACACAAAGCGCTGTCACGCTCCATGTCGCGTGGATAACTTTCCAGATCTTCACCCACACCAAACTGCATCGGATTGACAAACACGCTGACAACAACCTTATCATTTTCCGCAACGGCTCTGTCAATCAGGCTCTTATGACCTTCATGCAAATATCCCATGGTCGGCACAAGACCGACACTTAATCCCTGTGCTCTCCATTCTTTTACCTGTGCCCTGACTTCTGCAATCGTTTCTACTATCTTCATTTTAATCTTTATCTCCATTCCCGCAGGCACATTCTGTCTGCTTTCCATACGGACCGTCTGCTTTTGCTTAAAAACAGTACCGCCGGAACATGCTGTGCCTGCATTTTTTTATTTACATATCTCTATGACACCTGTGGATTGTTCCGTGCTGCACACTCCCACAATCCACTCCCTGTATCTTAGTAGAGCTTTCCCAAAACCTCATCATCTATTTTAAACGTATGCTCCTCTGCCGGATACGTTTCTGCCTGCACTTCTTTGATGTAATTTGCAAAGGCTTCTTTCATAACACTGCCGACTTCGGCAAAACGCTTGACAAATTTCGGCGTGTAATCCGAAAACATGCCCAGCATATCCTGATAAACCAGAATCTGTCCGTCACAGCCTGCACCCGCACCGATTCCGATTGTCGGAATGGTCAGCTGCTCTGAAATGATTTTTGCCAGCTTTGCCGGTACACACTCTAATACCAGCGCAAATGCGCCTGCTTCTTCAACTGCCTTTGCATCGTCAATCAGCTTTCGTGCCGCCGCTTCATTTTTTCCCTGCACCTTAAAGCCGCCGAATGCATTAATGCTCTGCGGTGTCAGACCGAGGTGTGCCATAACTGGGATTCCGGCATCGGTAATCGCCTTAATCTGCGGGCATACGGATACGCCGCCCTCTAATTTTACTGCATTGGCACGGCCTTCCTTCATCAGCCTTCCCGCATTGACCACCGCGTCATACACCGAGGTCTGATATGACATAAACGGCATATCCACAACGACCAGTGCATTTTTCGCACCTCTGGCAACTGCCGCTCCGTGATGAATCATATCTTCCATGGTCACGGAAATTGTATCTTCATATCCTAAAATTACATTACCAAGGGAATCGCCCACCAATATTCCATGGATTCCCGCCTCATCCTGCAATTTTGCGGTTGAATAATCATATGCCGTAAGCATTGCAAGCTTCATGTGATTCTTTTTTGCTTCTTTAAAGGTCTGTACTGTATTTTTCATCCATAATCCTTTCCAGTGCCGTATAATCCCGCTGCGGATTTCTGCACTTTGCCAACGCTGTCAGTTTTTTTGAAATACTCCGGTAAACCGCTTCCTCGTCACTCCCCTGCAATGCCGCAAGGTGATTTTTTACAGTCTGTACATCTGCCCGCTCGACAGGACCTGTAAGGCTTTTGCGCACCCGTTTTTTACAATTGAAGACACATTTTCCGTTATCAGCGGTGCAAGCAGTTTTCTGCTTTCTTCTTCTGCAAAACCGCATTCAGATAAAAGCTGCTGTGCAGAATAAAAAAGCCCCACAACTGCATTGCTTGCAAGCACTGCCGCCGCATGATACTTTACCTTGTCCGCACTGTCTAACCCGTATACGGTGTGTCCCAGTCCTTCAAACAGACTGCGCATAACCGCAACCGCTTTTTCACTGCCTTCCATTGTCAGATATGCTTTTTGAAATTGTAACCAGGAAGTTTCTTTATCGCTGAACGCGTACATTGGATGAATAGAACAACCGCACGCTTTGGTGCGTTCTATTCCTGAAAATACATTAGATGATAATGAGCCGCTAAAATGGCAGATCTTATAACCGGATAAATCCATATCCATCGCTGCAATACAATCCCATACATCTGCAATTACACCGTCGGGTGTCGTAATAAAAAGGGTATCGCTTGCTGTTATTAATTCTTTTAAACCGTCAAATACGGCTGTCTTTGTAAAAGCTGCCGCCCATGCAGCGCTTTCCTTTGTTCTACTGTAAAATCCTGTTACCGGAATGTGTGCTTCGCTAAGATATTTTCCTAACGTCACACCGACTTTCCCGGCGCCGATAATTCCTATTCTTATGCTATCACCTCATTTTCTCCCGCTTACGCACAAGTCCTGCCACCGCGATAGCTCTTACTTTCGTAATGATGCTTCGCTGTGCTTTTCTTATGCCGGGGTAATCGTGTGGCAACGCACTATCATCTGATGCAGCTTCATCTCCGAATGCCGCTCAATACTAAAACCAATGAAAGCATAGCACAAGATAGGATAATTTTCAAGCGTTTTATCTGCCGCCAAAAGCAGCAATCTGTGTATCGGTATTGTAGCCAAGTTCTTTCATTCTCTGCTGCAAATGTTTTAAAGCTTTGTCATACTCCATAAATGCTCCGTAAGTGTTGTTAAAATACGCCAGTGCTTTTTCTGTATTGCCGTCTTCCTTTGCCTGCCATGACAGTGTTGCAAAATGATGTAAATCGTTGTGTGCCTTTACCAGTGCCGTATATTCACTGCTGCGCACCAGCCTTTCATCGGTCTGCCTGTTTAACCACTTACCAAGCTTACAGCCTGCCGGATTGTCCACCTGCTTTTTCTGTAAATGTTCAAATCCCACAATATTGTTGTATACACGCCAGGTCAGCACATAGTGATCCACTTCAAATACACGCATCCAGTCCTGCTGTGTAATTTCTGAACAGCCGCGTACCAGATCACTTCTTGTCTTATCCAGATACCGGCCCACCTCAAAAATACGGTGTCCCGACTGTAAGCAGTCTTTGGATAAAACACTGTAGCTTTCAGAAATATTTCCCATCTGCATTGCAAAGGATTTTGTAACGCCGGTCTGTGTATCAATATCATCAAAAATACTGTCCACACGCCCGCGGATACTGTCCATCTGTCCGTTCATCTGCTCTAATGCCGCCAGGGACTTTTCAACCTTTTTACTGCCCTCGCCAAGGCTCTGTGTCGTTTCTTCCATCGCCGTAGCAAGCTCGTCAATATTCGTTTTTAACTCCGATACGTATTTTACAATATCTTCGGCAGACTCTGCGGTATTGATAGACAGCTGGCGCACCTGGTCTGCAACGACGGCAAAGCCTTTTCCGGATTCACCGGCTCTGGCTGCTTCTACAGATGCATTCAGCGCCAAAAGATTACTCTGGTTGGCAACTTTTTTAACTAAATCTACAATTTCTTCGATTTTACCAATTTTACCCTTAAAATCCTGCACACGGTCATTAATCGCCTGTATTCTTGTAGACGACTGCGTAACCGCTTCAATACTGTCATTCATATCATTGGTTACATTCTGCGAAGACGACAGAATTTCATGGGTATTGTCCCGGATATGTCCCATGGCTTCTGAAATGTTTTCAATGGAGTTCTCCAGATGCCGGCTCGCACTTTCCATATCCTGTATTGATTTGGTCTGGGTTTCGACCTGATCTAATGTGTCTTTAATGAGTGTATTATCCCCGATAACGCCCATCGTTTCATTTAACCGCATCACAACCGGATTATTGGCATTCTTAAATGCGTGCAGCATTGCATTGATTTTTTCTGCATATACCGGATTTTTAAATTGTGTAACATCTGCTTCCTCAAAATTCCCATTTGCAATCTTATCCATTGCTTCTAATAATTGATGCGTATCCTGCCCGGGTAACAGCCCCGGCTGCTTTTTCTTTTTAAACATACACTTTCTCCTCTACCGTATATACAATTCCTAAAACTTTGGGTATATCGTACCACACATTTTAAGATTTTTGTACTGTTTTACCATATTTTTTTGAAATATTTAAAATTTTTATTAAATTTGCACAACAAAGACTTTTTTTAATTTTCTATTGACTTAAAACATTTTGCGTATTATAATACGACCATTGTGACATTGAATGTTACGTTGTCCGTTTTGGAAAAACTCAAAACGGATTCAAGACAAGGCAAAAGTATCTGCCGGAGTCTTACAAGCGATTTTTACAAGGACCACTCTTTTATTCAGAGTCAAGGCCATACGGACAGCCGGGTCCACTGCCGATTGGCGGCTTGCCGCCTTATTGATTGAGTTAGAAGCTCAGTTTTATAAGTTGGTTACTTTATAACCGAAATGCGTATTTACGCAAACTTGTGAAATGGTCAATAAGAGTAGTAAAAGTAGTGTTGCTATATAGACTCTGTATGCCTGATATGATATCCCTGTCTTAAAAATATTCTGCTGTACACAGGATGGATTTGTACCTTGTCCTGCCGGTTGCAGTTTATTTTGAATCATGACATATTTATATTTGAGATATTGAACGCAAGTTGTGTAATTACAGCCTGCGTTTTTTTTATTTTGAGGTGTACTATGAAAAATTTATCCAACCAGTCCAGAGCGCCGATTTACGAGGCGCTCCAAAAATTCCGCGAAATGCGTGTCGTTCCATTTGATGTCCCGGGTCACAAACACGGCAGGGGCAACCCGGAACTTACGGAATTTCTCGGTCAACAGTGCGTCGGCATTGATGTCAACAGCATGAAGCCGCTTGACAATTTATGCCACCCCGTTTCCGTTATCCGAGAAGCGGAAATTCTTGCCGCAGAGGCCTTTGGCGCAGCCCATGCCTTTTTAATGGTCGGCGGCACAACAAGCTCCGTACAGAGCATGGTTTTATCCTGCTGTAAACGCGGCGATAAAATTATCCTGCCGCGAAACGTCCACCGAAGTGTAATTAATGCACTGGTTTTATGCGGTGCGATTCCCGTGTATGTCAATCCCGATGTGGATCACCGCCTTGGCATTTCACTCGGCATGAGCCGTGAGCAGGTACAAAATGCCATCGAAAAAGCACCCGGATGCCGTTGCGGTCTTAGTAAACAACCCGACCTACTACGGTATCTGCAGCGATATCCGCGCTATCGTCGATATGGCGCACCGCGCCGGAATGCTCTGTCTTGCCGACGAAGCACACGGCACACACTTTTACTTTGGTGAAAATATGCCGGTTTCCGCAATGGCGGCAGGCGCAGATATGGCGGCAGTTTCCATGCACAAAAGCGGCGGAAGCTTAACGCAGTCGAGCCTGCTTTTAACCGGTCCGAATATGAATCCCGGACATGTGCGCCAGATTATCAACCTGACACAGACGACCTCCGGCAGTTACCTTTTAATGTCCAGTCTTGACATCAGCCGCCGCAATCTCGCACTGCGCGGCAGGGAGGTTTTCCGTAAAGTCATTGAAATGGCAGATTACGCCCGCGAGGAAATTAATGCGGTCGGTGGTTATTACGCCTTTGGCAGGGAGCTGATAAACGGCAATTCTATCTACGACTTTGACCCGACAAAGTTAAGTGTCCACACCCGTGACATCGGTCTTGCGGGAATCGAGGTCTATGACATTTTACGGGACGAATACGACATCCAGATTGAATTTGGCGACATCGGAAATATTCTTGCCTACCTTTCTATCGGCGACCGTCCGCAGGAGCTGGAACGGCTTGTGAGCGCGCTTGCGGAAATCCGCAGACGGTATCAGAAAGATTCTGCCGGTCTGTTAAGTCAGGAGTATATCGACCCGGAGGTTGTATGCAGTCCGCAGGAAGCATTTTACGCACAAAAGAAAAGCGTACCGATACGTGAAAGCGCCGGTGCGGTATGCAGTGAATTTGTCATGTGCTATCCGCCGGGAATCCCGATTTTGGCACCGGGCGAGCGTATTACCGGTGAAATTCTTGATTATATTGAATATGCCAAGTCAAAGGGCTGTTCCATGACCGGTCCGGAAGACCCGAAAATCGAGCATATCAACATTTTAACAGACGGAGGAAAACCTCATGGAATTATGGTTTAGCGAATGTCATGCGCCGGACGTCAAACACAGCCTGCGCGTGAACCGCCATTTATATTCAAAGAAAAGCGAATATCAGCAGATTGATATTTTTGATACCCCGGAATTCGGCAGGGTGCTGGCATTGGACGGCAACGTCATGCTTACCGAGCGGGACGAATTTATTTACGATGAAATGATTACACACGTTCCGATGTCCGTCCATAAAAATGCAAAGGATATTTTAGTCATCGGTGCGGGGGACGGCGGTGTCGTAAAGGAACTGACCCGCTATGACCGCGTAGAACGCATTGACCTCGTGGAAATGGACGGCGAAGTAATTGAAGCGTGCCGTGCCTATCTGCCGGAAAATGCGTGCCGATTAGATGACAGCCGTGTGCATATTTATTTTGACAATGCATTGCGGTTTATCCGCCGCTGTTCCAATGAATATGACCTGATTATTGTCGATTCCAACGACCCGTTTGGTCCGTCAGAGGGATATTTTACACGCGAATTTTACGGTATCTGCTACAACGCACTGCGTGAAGACGGTATTATGGTCAACCAGCAGGGCAGTCCGTTTTACAAGCACGATGCGGAAGCCATGCAAAGAAGCCACAAACGGATTGTGAATACATTCCCAATCAGCCGCGTTTATCAGGCACATATTCCGACATATGCCGCCGGTTACTGGCTGTTTGGCTTTGCCAGCAAAAAATACCACCCGGTTGACGACTTTGAAGCCCGTCAGTGGCAGGCACTGCATTTAAGCACGAACTACTACACCACCAAGTTACATATCGGTTCGTTTTATCTGCCTGCCTATCTTGAAAAAATGCTTGAGGAGGTTGAAGCATGAAACAAAATGTTGAAACATTTATCGGCTGTGACGCGGATTATGCTGCTGCACGGATTGTCTTATTCGGTGCACCGTTTGATTCCACCACCAGTTTCCGCCCCGGTGCGCGCTTCGGCTCAGCCGCGATCCGCCACGAAAGCTTCGGGCTGGAAACGTACAGCCCGTATCAGGATAAAGATCTGGAAGATATCTCCGTATTTGACTGCGGCGATTTAGAGCTTTGTTTCGGTTCTGCCGAATCGGCACTGGCTGACATTGAAAAAACGGCGGCACAGATTGTAAACGATAATAAACTGCCGCTTCTAATCGGCGGCGAACATCTGGTGACACTGGCAAATGTGCGTGCCGTCCTTGCCAAATACCCCGGTTTGCATATTATTCACTTTGATGCCCATGCTGATTTGCGTGATGACTACCTTGGCGCTAAATTAAGCCATGCCTGCGTCATGCGCCGCTGTTTTGACCTTGTAGGGGACGGACGGATTCACCAGTTTTGTATCCGGAGCGGTGAACGGTCAGAATTTGCATTTGCAAAAGAACATACAGATATGCACCCGTTTGATTTTGACGGACTGGAAGCGCTGACCGCCCAGCTGCAAAAGGATAATACACCGGTTTATCTGACCGTGGATTTAGACTGTCTGGACCCGTCCGTTTTTCCTGGCACGGGTACACCGGAAGCCGGAGGGGTAACCTTCCCGCAGCTTCTTACTGCCCTGCTGCTCGTCAGCCGGACAAATGTCGTAGGCGCGGACATCAATGAACTTGCGCCGATGCTGGATACAAGCGGTGCTTCTACCGCCTGCGCATGTAAGGTGCTGCGCGAACTGCTGCTGGCGCTGTATTAAACGCGAAAATCCTTATATCAAAGATTTTCGCTTCACAACAAGTTGTAATAGAAAAGAGGATTCGTATGAGTAGAGTTTTAATTATCGGCTGCGGCGGCGTTGCAATGTAGCTATCAGAAAATGTTGTCAGGCAAGTGATATTTTTACGGAAATCTGTATTGCAAGCCGTACCAAATCAAAATGTGATGCTTTAGCTGAAAGCCTTAAAGACAAAACCGCAACAAAAATCACAACTGCACAGGTTGATGCAGACAGTGTGGACGAGCTGGTTTCATTAATCAAAGCCTATCAGCCGGAGCTGGTTATGAATATTGCCCTGCCGTATCAGGATTTAACAATTATGGATGCCTGCCTTGCCTGCGGTGTTAATTACATGGATACCGCCAACTATGAACCGGAAGATACCGATGACCCAGAGTGCGCGCCATTTATGAAAAGCGCTGTAAGGAAGCCGGATTTTCCGCTTACTTTGACTACAGCTGGCAGTGGGCTTACCGTGAAAAATTTGAAAAAGCGGGTCTGACGGCACTCCTTGGCTGCGGCTTTGACCCGGGTGTGACACAGGCTTACTGCGCCTATGCCAAAAAGCATGAATTTGACACAATTGATACCATTGATATTCTGGACTGCAACGGCGGCGACCACGGCTATGCCTTTGCCACCAATTTTAACCCTGAAGTCAACCTGCGTGAGGTTTCCGCTCCGGGCAGCTATATTGAAAACGGCAAATGGGTTGAAATTCCTGCGATGAGTATTAAGCGTGAATATAACTTTGACAGTGTCGGTGAAAAGGATATGTATCTGTTACACCACGAGGAACTGGAGTCCCTCGCCGTCAATATTCCGGAAGTCAAAAGAATCCGCTTCTTTATGACATTTGGACAAAGCTACCTGACCCATATGAAATGCCTTGAAAATGTGGGTATGCTTTCAACCACTCCGGTCAATTTTGAAGGCCATGAAATCGTGCCGATTAAATTTTTAAAGGAACTGCTGCCGGACCCTGCAAGCCTTGGTCCGCGTACACACGGAAAAACCAATATCGGCTGCATTTTCACCGGAAAGAAAGACGGTAAAGACAAAACCTACTATATTTATAATGTGTGCGACCATCAGGAATGTTACAAAGAAGTGGAAAGTCAGGCAATCAGCTTTACAACCGGCGTACCAGCCATGTGCGGCGCATTAATGCTTCTGACAAAGAAATGGGATAAGCCGGGTGTCTACACCGTGGAAGAATTTGATCCGGACCCGTTCCTTGATGCACTCGATAAATACGGTCTGCCTCGCCGTGAAAATCACAACCCGGTACTGGTGGACTAATGAGCCAAAAATCAACACATATAACAGACCTTTTCGGCACATTACCGACACCGTCCTATATCATTGATGAGAATGTCCTGCGGCGTAACGGAGAAATTCTTGCCTCCGTTGCCGCACACACAGGCTGTAAAATTCTGCTTGCACAAAAAGCATTCTCCAATTATGATTTTTACCCGCTGCTTTCCGGATACCTGTCGGGTACGGAAGCCAGCGGACTTTACGAGGCAAGGCTCGGTGCGGAAGAAATGCCGGATAAAGAAGTTCACGTATTCTGCGGAGCTTACCGCGATGATGAATTTGAGGAGCTTTTAACTTACGCGGACCATATTGTCTTTAACTCGCCGCATCAGTTTAAAAAATTTGCACAAAAAGCAAAAGCGGCAGGCAAAAGCATCGGCCTGCGCATTAATCCCGAATGTTCCACACAGGACGGACATGCGATCTATGACCGTGTGCGCCCGGCAGCCGCCTTGGTACAACGCGCGCCGTATGGAACCGTGAAATGACAGGTGAATGGATTTCCCTGCTTGACGGTCTGCATTTTCATACGCTGTGTGAGCAGGATTCCGATGATTTGGAAACAACACTCGCCGCCGTGGAACGCAGCTTCGGTGATATTCTGCCGCAGATGAAATGGCTGAATATGGGTGGCGGACACCACATCACCCGCAACGATTATGACATTGCACGGCTTGAAAAATGTATCACCTATGCACAGGATCAATGGGATCTGTGTGTGTACCTTGAGCCGGGTGAAGCCGTTGCCTTAAATGCCGGATATCTCATTACCCGCGTTTTAGACATTGTTGAAAACAATGGGACACACATTGCCATTCTGGATACCAGTGCCGCCTGCCATATGCCGGATGTGATTGAAATGCCGTATATGCCGCCACTTTATGGTGCCAAAGCGGTGACAGACAAACCTGCCACAAACGCAGATTCAAAGCATCCTGATTTTGTATACCGGTTAGCCGGGCCTACCTGTCTTGCCGGAGATGTGATTGGCGATTATACGTTTGCCGCGCCTTTACATGAGGGCAGTCTGCTGGTGTTTCAGGATATGGCAATTTATTCTACCTGCAAAAATAATACATTTAACGGTATGCCGCTCCCGGATATTACAAAATGCAGACAGATAGCACTTTTGTAAAACTCACCGATTTTGGCTATTCGGATTTTAAAATGCGTCTTGGAAAATACCGGTAATATGCTTCCGGCATTGTTCCGTAAAAGGCGGTACCGCAAGGATATTTTTATCCTTACGGTACCGCCTTTTTTACGCAAGTCTTTTTTATGGCTTTTACCGGCTGTCTAAAAAGAACGCTTCATTTATTTTTTGTAACCAAATTCAGGAATGTTATTCCATCTGTTACGGAAATAATGTGCTACCATCTTAGGTTTTCTGTCTCTTGTGAATAAGCCCTTCTTATTCCCCTGGACTCTTAATAAACTCTGGCTTGTAGCAAAGTCTGCAAAGTTCCATGCCTGCTCACCTACTACATAATCAAATTCATCAAATACCCTGTTATTCATCTCGTAATACTCAACCTGATATTCCTCTGTATACATAACAGATGTCGTATCATGAAGTCCGCTGACTGTATCTGCACCATATTCCGTAAACATAACCGGCTTACCAAGCTTACCCCAGTCTGTAAGTTCCTTACGAAGTCCTTCTTCAGATACTTCAAGGTCAGGACCGCCAAAATACCAGCCATAATAACGGTTAAGACAGATCACATCACTTAACTTAGCGGAACAGTCATTATCAGCCGTCGTTCCCTGAACACTTACCAGTGTACAAGGACGCTTCTGTGGATCCAGTTCCCTTGCAAGGTCATATAATGGCTTAAAGTAATCATATGCTCCCTCATCCGATGAATCCGGTTCATTGGCAATACTCCACATTACAACACAAGCATGATTCTTATCTCTGGATATGAGGTCACGGATAACATCCTTATGATGTTCCTGTGTCTGCACCCCGTGTTCCTTATCAAATGTGCTGATTCTTTCACCGCCGAAGTTTGCACCGCCGCCAAACTTAAGATTAACACCTACTGCCGTTGTTTCATCAATCACTACAATGCCTTCTTCATCGCACTGTCTCATCATTTCTTCACTATATGGATAATGGCTCGTTCTGAAACTGTTCGCATGCTGCCACTTCATAATCGCTATATCCTTGGTATTCATAGGAAGATTTATTCCGCGTCCATTTGGGAATGTGTCCTCATGCTTTCCATATCCCTTGAAATAAAATGGCTTTTCATTAATAAGGAATCTGATTCCATCTACTCTTACGCTTCTTACTCCATAAGGAAGTGTATATACATCTTCCCCTGCCGTTACCTTAATCCGGTAAAGATACGCATTTAACGGCTGCCATAATCTTACCGTATCAAGTTTTATTTCCCCTGAAATGCCATCTGCTTCGGCAACCTTTTTGCTTCTGCATCAAATACTTCTACTTTACATGCTGTATTATCTTTATCCGCCCCTTCAATATCTACCTCATAATGAAGTGTTGCTGATGGTACAGCTTTTCCAAAGTCAATATCTGATGTCACCGTAATATCGTGAATATATGTCTTCGGTGTTGTATAGATTTTAACCGGTCTTGTAATACCACAATAGTTAAAGAAGTCAAAATTAGGATTATTCTGAGGCTTTCCGGAATCACTCTGACCTACGCCTCCCATCAATCCACTCATCATATTTGCCTTGCCGCCTACAGGAAGTGTAGAATAATCAATAACATTATTTACGGCAATTGTAAGAAGATTATCTCCATCTTCTAATACATCATTTAATTCAACTTCAAATGGAAGAAATCCACCTTATGCTCACAGATTAACTTGCCATTCAGATAAATCTTAGCAAAATGTGTTACGGCTGCACAACGAAGCACAATTCTCTGGCTCTTTACATATGCGGGAACCGAAATATTTCTTTGATAAAATACCCATCCATAATGATCTCTGAAATCAACGCCTTCTTTTAAATCGTTATATGAAGCAGGAACCGGCATTGTATCTGCATCCTTTAATGGAGCCTCATACCACTTTTCGTCAAACCCCTTGCCATTGTCTAACTTAAAATCCCATACTCCGCTTAAATCGCTTAATAATCTTGACTGTGTTAAAATTGGATATAACATAATTCATTCCTCCTGATATTTAAACTTATTAATAAATTTTATTCTTCAATATGTCCGGCAGTAAATGCCCGGAAATATTACTGCACCTTCGCTTCTCTTCTTTCCTTAAGATCTTTGCATTTTCTTCCACTCTCTTCTTATTAAGAGGATATAAAAACTGTAATGCAAGGAAGAGAAGTATCATTCCTAATGCCGGCACAAGACAGGTTACATTGTAAATGCCGTCTACCACCTTAGGATCATGTGCCGTAGCTGCCGTATAACCTATGATTGAGAGCAGTACCCCTGATATTCCTGACGAACAGGCCTGTCCTAACTTTCTTGCAAATGAATATACTGAATATATGGTTCCATCCTGACGGACACCTGTTCTTACTTCTGAATCATCAATTACATCTGTAATCATAGCCCATATCACCATATTAAACATTGCGGTTCCTACTGATGATATCAGTACCAGTACAATCCATACCCATACATTATCTGTGTGAATAAAGAATAATATTAAAAATGCTGCTGCACTTATTATACTTCCAATCACTGATAATTCTTTCTTACCGACCTTTGCTGACAGCTTTACTATAAAAGTAGAAAGAACAAGTATAACAACCATTCCTGCCAGGTTTGCCAGCGACATCGCTGAAACATTACCAAAATAATTCGGATATATATAGTTATTCATGTTGCTAAGTGATAACTGTGCAAGCAGGAATAATAACGCACATACTATGATACCAATTAATGCCTTGTTATGGGCGATTTCACTAATAAGCTCCTTAAATGAAAACTTCTGTGTATTCTGCTCAACCTTTACTCTCTCTGTTGTCATATGATAGCAGAGCATATAACAGATGACTGCTCCGATAGAACATACAAGCGCACCTATCATCATTTTCTCACCGGATAATACTTTATTACCTGCTGCATCTGTATAGTATACTGCAAGCGGTAATACGACGCCAATCACTGTCTGTGCAAGTGTTGCACCAATTGTTCTCCAGTTGGAAAGAGAAGCTCTGTCCGTTGGATTATCCGAAATTGCTGATGCCATTGAACCATAAGGAATATTAACGCCTGTATAACATATACTGCCCCAGAGCAGATATGTGAAAAACATCCAGAAAATCTTAAAGCCCATTGGCATTCCTTTAAAATATGTTGCATACATCAGAAATGATGCTAAAGCAACCGGACCACACATTCTTCGAATCCATGGAGCGAATTTACCCTTCTTCCCGGGTCTGCTTCTGTCTACAATCTGTCCCATCGTAACATCCGTGACCGCATCCACAAATCTGGCTGCCATCATCATCAGACCGACTATTGCTGCTGAAACACCCATGACATCCGTATAAAACTTAAGCAAAAACATTGTTGACAATATAAATGTAAAATCATTACCGAAGTCCCCGAACATGTAGCCCAGTCTGTCCTTCATCCCGAAAGGCTTTACCTTTCCGTTATTCTCTTTCATAATATCCTCCGTTTCCTGTACTCCTGTACACCTTATAATTTTTAAAGACCGTCCTTAAATATTTTGTTTTCTTTTCTATGGTTTAATCATAACGTGTTTTACAGATTCCAGTTATTACTAAATTTAGCATAATTAGTACAATTTTTGTTTGTACAATTTTTATGGTAAAAATTATACTATAATGCATTAATATTCTACTAACATGTTAGATTTATATTATTGACATGTTAATATTTATCCGTCAGCATAAAATTATACTTATTATCCGAATGTTTTTTATAATTTGGTTTTTAAGTAAACTTCTGTTATAATATTTTTACACATATGGATCAAAATATACAAATAACTATCGGGGAGTAGCGAAAACAAATAGCCATGATTGCAGATGAGAAATCGCCTACGCGAATTTCTCATCGCATCTTCGCGACAAGTCGCTCAGAAATGGGGAGTAATATGAACTATAAAATATATTTAGATTATACAATGGATATATTATCCCATCTGAAAATTTCATGCCATATTATCGATTCACCATTTATCTGGAACGAACAGTATGATGGCGGTCTTCGAAAAACGATATGGAATGATGCTGCCCACCGCAGCCAGATGAATGATTTTAATCGTTTCGTCAACACTTACAGTAAGGATAATACAATATTAATAATACACGACAGCTTTTGCTGCGAATATATTTATTTAAAATTACCGGATTCAGATAAAATATTTATCGCCGGACCTTTTCGTTTGAAAAATTTACCAACCAACGGATAACGGAGCTATGCACTTACAATTCCATCCCGGCCCGGTTCAATGAATTTATGCAGTTATACTATGCAGCCCTCCCTGTTTTTACAGATGAGCGCTTTATCGAAAGTATTATAAATACTCTGTGCAGCAAATTGTGGACACATTTTACAATTGAAAAAAAACGTGTTCTGACAAAAAATAATGAACAATATATGTATAATGACAAAACACCCGAACCGACACGACAATCTATAGAAATGCTGGAAATGCGGTATAAGGAAGAAACCCTGCTCATGGAATCTATTGCACACGGAGATTACAAATCCATTGAAAATATGAAGCATCTCAATGCTTCTGATATAAAGCCGCGCCTGACAGACACCATACGCGACAGAAAGAATTTTATGATTATTCTTAATACCATCTGCCGCAAAGCTGCCCAGTCTGCTTATGTACATCCCGTTCATCTGGATGAAATATCGCGTAAATTTGCAATTAAAATTGAGGCCTGCACTTCCATTGCCCAGCTCGAAGCCCTTGAAAGCGATATTACACGGCGATACTGCATGCTTGTGCAGTCTTATTCGCTGCGGACATACAGCAAACCCGTACAGAATATCATTAATTATATATCCTTTAACCTGACAGCAGATTTAAGCCTTACTGCAATTTCCACTGAATTTTCTTTAAACAGCAGCTATCTGTCGACACTGTTTAAAAAAGAAACCGGTACCACCCTGACAAATTACGTCAATGGCAAACGGATGGATCATGCTATTTATCTTCTTAATACTACCATGCTTCCCATTCAAGATATTGCTGTCCAGTGTGGAATAAATGATGTCAATTACTTTACGAAGCTGTTTAAAAAAACAAAAAATAAAACACCTACACAATACCGTGAATTGATACAAAAAAAGCATTGAAAACCCAGATATGGGTTTTCAATGCTTTTTTTACTCTTTCTCAAAATACTGTGGATAAATTCCCTTCAATTTGTCCAGTTCATTAAAAATTCTGCTGATATGTGCCTTTATAACTCTAAGATACATTCTTTTGTCCTTTTTTTTAATAGCTTCTATAAGCATCTCATGTTCATCGTTTGTTTTTGCACTGATAGAACTATTCAACTCTGCAAGATATCTGATTCTGTTATAATGGCTCATCTGTGTCTGAATTATATTTTTGGCAAGCAATTCTCCGGAACACTCATAAATCAACTCATGAAACGCATTATCAATCTCTATTCTTGGAATTTTTTCATTTTCTTCCGTGTAATGAATCAGTCTTTCATTCAGAATCGCCATTTTGTCAAGCAGCTCACTGTCCGCATTTTCAAAAACAGCATCAACCATGCCCATCTCAAGACTTTTTCTGACAAACCACTCCTGTGCAGAACGTCTGCAGTTAATACATGCCACATAGGTCCCGGACTGTGGAATAATCTTTAAAAGACCTTCTTTCTCAAGATTCACAATGGCTTCCCTTGCCGGTGTTCTTGACACATCATACCGCAGTGCAACTTTCTGGGCACTGATGGAATCTCCTGGCAACAGCCTGAAATTCATGATGTCATATTTCAGCTTTTCATAAGTTTCTTCATTTAATGATTTTTCCATCGCTTCGCAGCCTTTCCATCCATAAGAAACCGCCTGTTCTACATTACAGATATTTTTTAAGTGTTGCTCTTACTGCACCTTTTCCTGCAATTTCTTCAACAAACAGTTCTTCAATTTTATCACCGATTCCCGCTTCATATAAATTTATACCAAATATATTCGCATTTGACAATAAATTTTTAAGCTGGCCTGTATAGGACGATGGTTCTGCAAATCTTACACCATCAAGCTGTGCCTTTAATTCTTCTGCCATAGGGTCTGCTGACAATTCAAAGCTTTCTCCATTGTCATCAATGCCAAGAAGATACCGGCACCATCCGGCAATTGCAAGCGGTATTGCCGTAAGTGATTCTGCACTTCCCTCTTTTTCAACGTATGCTTTAATCGTTTCGCCATATCGTATGCCAACTTTTTGTGATGTATCCGTTGCAATTCTCTGCGGTGTATCCGGCATAAATGGATTTGGTATTCTTACATGAAGTACCTCATCTGCAAATTTTTCAGGCGAAATGATACCCGGATCCGTAACCACCGGCATCCCTTCAACCAATCCTATCCGTCTTACAAGCTCTGAAAGTTCCTTATCCTTCATTTCATCTGCAATAAGATTATATCCCAGAATGCATCCATATACTGCGAGTGCTGTATGCAGCGGATTCAGACAGGTCGTCACCTTCATCCGCTCCACTTTATTAACAGTATCCCTGTCTGTCATATACACACCTGCTTTTTCAAGCTGTGGTCTTCCATTTGGAATCTGTCTTCAATAACCAGATATTGTGGTCCTTCCGCATTAACAAATGGCGCAATATAAGTCTTCTTAGACGTAATCACAGGCTTCATCTGTTCAACTCCTGCCTGCTCTAATGCTGCAGCCACTGAATCTGCCGGTCTTGGTGTTATTTTATCTATCATGGACCATGGAAATGATATTACATTTTCATCATTGACATAGTCCGCAAAATCCTGTCCTACATAGCCCTTTTTCTGCCACTCGCGGACCATTTCCGTTATTGAATTTCTCAGCTTTTCTCCATTATGTGAACAGTTATCCATAGAAACGACCGCAAGCGGTGCTTTACATGTATTAAATCTTTCAAATAAAAGTGCTGCCACAACTGCCATTGCCGATACCGCCTTATCCGGTCCGTTATCTATATCACTCTGGATAAATGGGAAAAATGCACCCTTTGCATCACGCAGGCATATCCCTTCTCTGTAATTGTAAATGAGATCATCTCAAGCTGCGGATTTGCAAAAATCTCCTTTAATCTTGACCAGGCTTGCCTTGATGCCGACTGTGCCTTCACCGCTTCCGTAAGAGAACCGAGTACCCTCTTGTCTGTACTTCCGTCTTCTTTTAGTGTAACCGCCATAACAAGATTGTCAAACGGCTCATAAATCTTATCCACAACATCAAAATCAAAAGTCTCCACGCATGTAATCCCTTTATCTGACACCCCCTGCTCAATTAACGAATCAGCAATTCCGCCTATAAAAATTCTAAAGATATTGCCAATACCAAAATGAACCCATTCCGGTGATGCCTTTGTATTCTCTGCTACCTTTCTGACATCATATGCCGGCAGTTTTATACCTGCCTCTTCCCATGCTGTTTTATCTTTAATTCCATCTATTGAAAGTTTCATATTCATCCTCATTTCTGAGCAGCCTGTTACGAAAATGCAATGAGATATCCGCAAAGATAATTTCCCATCTGCCATTATAGCCGTTGTTTTTGCTCAGAAACAACCGGCTGTGTAATATCTGCGTTACAACGTACCGTATAAGCAAATTACTGTCCTGACTTGTCTACGGCTTCCCATAAGCCATTCAGATAAGCTGCTCCCAATGCCCTGTCATACAGGCCATATCCCGGCATTGCAACTTCATCCCATATCATTCTGCCATGATCCGGTCTTATTGCCCCATCAAATCCGGTATCATATAAAGTCTTAATAATCTTATACATATCCATTGAGCCATCTGATGATAAATGTGCAGCCTCTTCAAAATCCCTCGGTGAATTATATTTAAGATTCCTTACATGGGCAAACGGAAATTCTGCCTCTGCATGCCTTAATAATCTCACAAATATCATTATTCTGGTTTGAACCAAATGAACCTGTACAAAGAGTAATTCCATTATACGGCTTATCAACTGCATCAAGAAGACGGGTAACTGAATCCTTTCCTGTCATAATTCTTGGGAGGCCAAAAATCGGCCATGCCGGATCATCCGGATGAATTCCCATTTTAATATCATACTTTTCACATACCGGTCCGATTGCTTCCAGAAAATATACAAGATTATCAAACAACTTTTCTGCATCAACATCCCGGTACATTTCAAAAAGCTCTTTTAATCTGTCTAATCTCTCCGGTTCCCATCCCGGCATTACAAAGCCATTGGACATTTTTTCAACGGATTCCCTCATATGTTCCGGATCAATCATATCTACGGTGTCCTGATTATATGCCAATACCGTCGAGCCGTCCGGCCGTACCCTTGCAAGCTCTGTCCGCGTCCAGTCAAATACAGGCATAAAATTATAACATACCATATGAATATCCGCTTCGCCCAGTGCCTGCAGCGTTTTAATATAATTATCAATATGCTCATCTCTTTTTGCAGTTCCAATCTTAATGTCATCTGACACATTCACAGATTCAATCCCTGCAATTCCAAGTCCTGCATCGTTGACAATCTTTTTAAGCTCTGCGATTTCCTTTGGCAGCCATAGTTCCCCTGCCTGCTTTCCAAAAAGCGTCGTAATGACATTCTTTACTCCCGGAATCTGTCTGATCTGCTTAAGGGTAACACTGTCATATCCCGGTCCGTACCACCTTAACGTCATCTCCATTATAAAATACCTCCTTAAATATAAAATACATGTCTTATTTCTTTGTTATCATCATACTAACATGTCAGTGCTAACATGTCAATGTATTTTTTTATACAAGAAGGTTATTTATTAAAATTGTTTTATCGCAGCTTCATTGTCCCTGCCCTGCTTATTGCTCCCACACTGTATAAAGAACCAAACGCACACACGCCGGTATTTTTCTTTTGACTCATCCTATATGCCAACTGAACTGCTTCCTCTATGGTATCCATTACAGATACTGCTCCTGTATAACCGCATTTTCTGACTGCATCTGCGCACTCATCCGCACTCATGGCACGCGGGCTGTCCGGTGCAATCGTGATAAAAGCGGCTGCGTATGGAAGCATTGTCCTAAGCATCTGACAGGAATCCTTGTCGCGCAGGATTCCTGTTATAAAAATAAACTTTTCGCCTGCAAAGTAGTTTTCTAAATTTGAGCGCAGCGCATTGATTCCATCCGGGTTATGCGCACCATCAACAATAAACAGCGGTGCTTCTGACAAAATTTCAAACCGCCCCTGCCAGTAAACGTTTTTCATTCCGTCATAAACTGCATTTACCGGTATCCGATATCCCTTCCGGATCAGACAGTCCATTATTTCCAGTACAACCGCAGCATTTTCACACTGATAATCTCCCAATAAAGAAAGTCTTATGCCTGCATACTGTTTATACCCAAAGGTCTGTCCATGTATGCTTCTGTCCGTAATTTTAATATTTTGTACATCCGTGCTTTTAAAACCGGCTTTCTTTTCCTGACATCTTTTTATCAGTACATTCATGACGGTTTCACTCTGTCCGGCTATTACGACCGTTCCGTTTTCTTTAATAATCCCTGCTTTTTTCTGCGCAATTTCTTCCAGTGTTGTCCCCAGAAATCCCATATGGTCATAATCAATATTGACAATTGCTGCAACCTCCGGAACTTCAATTACATTGGTTGCGTCATCACAACCGCCCATGCCGACTTCCAGCACCACAAAATCACACCTGTTTTCATTAAAATATAAAAAAGCGAGTGCCACAGCCTTTTCAAATTCAGACGGAACATCTGTCATCTTTGCGCATGCATTTCTTACCAACTCTGCATATCTTACAAATTCTTCTTCGGAAATCATTTCTCCGTTTATCCTGAACTGTTCCCGGTACACAGATATCACCGGCGATGTAAAAAGCCCTGTCTTATATCCTGCCGCTTTAAGAATTTCTGCTGTCATGGCACACACAGAACCTTTTCCATTAGTTCCCGCAACATGGATAAATTTAAGCTTTTTCTGCGGACAGCCCAGTCTTTCCAGTAATTCTTCTATTCTGCCAAGACCAAGCCTTATGACTCCGTTATGTGATTCCTTTATAAAATGCTCTGCTTCTGTATATATCATACTTTTCCTCTTGATTTTAAATTTATGATAATGAACCATCCAGTCTGCTTAACAGCTGTCCTACCGTGCAGCCTAAAACCGGATGTCTGTGATACGGCGCAATCTGTGCCATCGGAATTAATACAAAACCGCGGTTCTGCATATCTATATGCGGCACGGTCAGCGCAGGGGTATCTATGATACAGTCATCGTAAAACAAAATGTCCAGATCCAATGTCCTCGGTCCCCAGTGTATGGTCCGTTCACGCCCCGCTTCTGCCTCAATTCTGTTAAGAAGCGCCAGCAGTTCTTCCGGATACAGCAGTGTTTTAATCTCTAATGCCCCATTTAAAAAGACATCTTGTTCAACACCGCCGTAAGGCTCTGTCGTAATATAATCGGATACCTTTACGACCTTACAATACGAATGGTTTTTTAGTTTTTCTACAGCTTCGTCAAGATATGCTTTTTTATCGCCCATGTTCGACCCGGTTGCAATATATGCCCTGTGCCATCCTCTTGATATTTCAACACTGACACTGTCTACGGGAATCGCAACAGGTGCCCACGGTTTTTCTATTTCACATCTACTTTTTCCGCCAAATCATACCGCAGCAGTAATTCCTGTGCAAGTTTCTCGGCAACGGTTTCAATCAGTTTAAATGTATTATTCTGAAAGAACTTTAAAATATCCCGGCTTACATCCCCATAATTTACGGAACACGCCAGATCATCCGTCAATCCCGCTTTCCGGGTATCGGTATACACCACGACAGAAACCAGAAATTTCTGTCCTAACATATTCTCGGCTTCAAAAACACCATGGTTTCCAAACACAACTAATTTATCAATTGAAATTTTATCCACGTTAATCCTCATTTCTAAACAGCTTGTTGTAAAGCGGCGATTTCTCATCTGCCATCTTTGTTATTATTTTGACAGGATTGCCTCTGTCATCTTAATAATTCTGTAATTTTCTTTTACATCGTGAACTCTTACAAAGGAACAGCCTTTCATGACACCGATAACCGTTGTCGCCAGTGTTCCCTCCACCCGCTCGTCCGCCGGTAAATCAAGTGTCAGTCCAATCACGGATTTTCTGGACGTTCCAAGTAATACCGGATAATTGAGCTGCTTCATGATTTCAAGATGATTGATAATCTCAAGATTCATTTCATACGTTTTGCCAAATCCCACGCCGGGGTCCAGCATAATCTTATCATCGGATACATTGGCTTTCTTTGCAATTGCAATGCACTCCTGCATATCCCGGATAAAATCTTTTTGAAAATCATCATATACGGCTTCATTCCTGTTATGCATAAGGCAGCATGCCGCGTTATATTTTGCTGTATATGCTGCGACTTCCGGGTCATGCTTAAAGCCCCAGATATCATTTACAAGGTCCGCTCCCGCCTGCAATGCCGCAAGTGTGACCTTCCCCTTATAGGTATCAATTGAAACCGGAATATCAAAATGCTTTTTCACCGCCTCAATCACCGGTGTTACCCTTGCAATTTCTTCTTCTTCAGAAATCACTACATGTCCCGGCCTGGTGGATTCCCCTCCGATATCAATGACGTCCGCTCCGTCCCGTATCATTTCCTCTGTATGCTTTAATGCTGCATCCAGCGTATTAAATTTACCGCCATCCGAAAAAGAATCCGGTGTTACATTCAAAATTCCCATTATATAACAGTGGCTGCTTAAATCAAACTCTTTATTACCTATTTTCATACAATCTCCATTCCTTATCTGCTGCTGCCTGCAGCTTATTAATAATCAATTTCCAGATTCATCTTCTGTCTGTCCCAGTTACATTCCGCCTGCGCCGCGCACGCAAAACAGTTTCTTGATTTCTTATCCGCCCAGTATAACATTTCGTATAAAGCGTGTCCGCGCCGGTGTCTTTTATCCGGTGATGTAGAATAAAGTCCTTTATCAGGCTGATTTCTTCTTTTGCAAAACCGCAGTCGGGCAGGATTCTGTCACACAGGGCCGCTCCCGCCATTTCATGTGGAATCCCTTTTTCTATCTGATCTATTCTTCCGATATCATGCATAAATGCCGCTGCATATATGACCTCTTTTGATATGGACAGTTCCTGTTCCACCGAATAAATATACATCAGTCTTGCTACATCCAGAAAATGCTCCAGCGTATGATTACAAAATTTCCGGTGTTCCTCAGCCTTTTGCAGCGCATTATATTTTTTCTGATATAAAGGATGTCTATATATTAGATTTACACGTTTCATGTCTTCACCAATCCTTCTAATATCAGCCGGACACCCGCTTTTATTTTTTCACTCTCCATCTTTTCCTCTTTTTTTATGTAAACAAAAAAGCATTCATATCCGTTCTCAGGAAATGAATGCTTTATATTTTCTGACAGCGGATGCGAAGGCACATCGCAAATCCGCTTTACAGGGATTTTTCGTCCAATGGCAACTTCCCGTCCATTGACACTTTACGCATGACTTCTACTCTGTTCACATCTATTTGTTTTTGCACCTTTTACTATATCTGTTATACTGCCAATTGTCAATCCTGTTTTTAACAGGGTGTTATACATTGTAATTTGCAGTTTTATTAAAATCCTGCGGATTTTTCAGCCGGCCATGATTTTCTGAGTGCCGCATAGGAAATTAGAAAGTTGGCAAACCAGCGGCCGGTACAGCAAGCCATACATATGCAATGCCAAAACGCGGAGCGCATATAAGGGCAACCAACAGACGGATTGCAAGATTTACCATATTAGCAATGAGGAATGGCCGCATGATTCCAAGTCCACGAAGAACCCCGTCTGTTGCCATCTTGATACCCATAAAAATGAAGAAATAGCCAAGCCATTTCATATAATCCCCGGACACCCGATATGCTAAATCGGTTCCATCCTTACCCAGGAATAACGAAGAAATCTGAGTATGTAATGTTTCAATCACTATAAAGGCAAGAACTGCAAAACATATATCTAATACAATTGCAGCATGGTATCCTTTTTTGATACGCTGGTTCTGTTTTGCACCCAGATTCTGGGAAACATATGGTGAAACGGCATTTCCAATGGATACAAAAATCAGGGAAAAAACATTTTCTACTCTCATTGTTGCCGAATAACCTGCAAGCGCCTGTGTACCGAATGGATTTACAACCGCCTGTACTATCATCATGCCAATAGATACTGTAGACTGCTGCAAAACAGATGGTACAGCAATTTGAAGCATTGAATATAACTCCTGCCTGTCAAACCGTTTAAAGCTGCTTTTATACCGGCGCATCCGGCAAAAGAAAATCAGAAGTGAAAAAACAGCAGAAATCCCCTGTGCGATCAGCGTTGCAAGCGCTGCACCAAACACGCCAAGCCCTAAGCCTGCCACCATCCAAAAATCCATAAAAATATTCAGAATAGAAGAAAATATCAGAAGTCCCAGCGGAATCTTTGACTCACCGATTGAGGTGAACATCGTTGAAAGGATATTATACATAAACAAAAATGGAAATCCTACAAAATAAACACGCAGGTATAATACTGCTTCATCCAGTATATCAGCAGGTGTCTGTAATGCATTCATCATTATATTAGAAAATCCAAAACCAAATACACCCAGAAGTATGCTTAGAATCAGAAAACTAATCAATGATGTTGATACGATTGTTTTCATTTTACTATAATCCCTGGCACCAAAGTAGCGGCTCACAAGCACCCCTGCACCTACACCGGCACCAAGTGCCACACAAATGAATACATTCGTAAGCGCAGCACAGGCTCCAACTGCCGCAAGTGCAGAAGAGCCGACAAACTGACCCACAATAATTGAATCAGCCATATTATATATCTGTTGGAAAAAGCTTCCCAGAATCATAGGCATTGCAAAAACAGTCAATGCTTTAAGAGGTGCATCTGTAATTAAATATTCATCCTTTGACATTATTCTATTCCTCCATAAATCCACGGCTTTTAGCCGGAAGTACAAGCATAGCATCCATATACCCCCACCGGAAGCGATGCTGCAGCATACATGGGAGTTAAACAAATGTCAATAATCTTGTGGTTTATTCTCTGCCAGTCTCATAACTTCCTTCCATGCCGGTGAGAACAGGTAATAACCTATCATTGCAAACATTCCAAAGCTGAAGGAAATAGGGAAACACAACATTACCCATGTTCCATCAAAATATCTGTTAATAATATATGCACTTGGAATTCTGACTGCCCAAAGCATCAGAATATTAACAATGGTCGTATAACGCACCCTTCCTGTTCCATTTACAATAGATATTATACAATTAAAAATAGCATAGAACCACTGGGAAAGCAACATGACAACAACATGTCTGCTCGCATACATCAGCACCATTCATCTGATGAAAAGAAACGTATCAACGGTTTATGTATCATAATGAAAAATAAGCCACAGCCAAGGGTAATAAGTCCGGAACATATTGGAATTTTCCAGTGTCCCTCCTTAATTCTATCATATTTTTTTGCACCGTAATTCTGCCCTGAAAATGTAGTGGCTGCCGAAGACAAGCCGGTAATTGCTATATTGGAGCAGCCCGTAATTCTTCCTGCTACTGCACCCCCTGCCATAAATACGGCGCCCTGGGAGTTATTAAAGGTCTGTAATGCAACATGCCCTAATGAATACAGCGAATTATTAAGTCCGACAGGCAGACCAATTGCCAGGATATCCTTCATCATTTTCCCTGAAAATCTTCGTGGCAGGAATGTAAACTGAATCTCCGGAAACATCTTTCTTATATAAGCAATACTTACAAGCCATGAAATAAACATCGCTATACTTGTAGCAAGTGCTGCACCTGCCACATCCATGCCAAATCCTGCAACAAATACTAAATCAAACACTATATTAGAAATACAGGATACAACCAGAAACCATAATGAAGCCTTGCTATCCCCAAGTCCTCTTAATATTCCGGCATTCATGTTATAGCCCAGATTCCCAAGCGTACCTAAGAATACTAATCTCGTATAGATTAGTGCAGCATCCCATACATCCTGCGGAACTTTCATAAATTCAAGAATATACGGTGCTGCAAACCACCCTAGAATTCCAACCGGAATTCCTATAATATAGATAAATGTTATTGAGGTTCCACATATTGAAACAACCTTATCGGATTCCTTTGCTCCGGCATATTGTGATATAAGAATAGACACACCGGTTCCTATTCCCAAGAAAACACATAATAATACTTCAACCGGCTGCGAACTCGTTCCGACCGCCGCCAGCGATGTATCACCACAATATTGACCTATTACAAGTGCATCGACTGTTGTATATAACTGCTGCAAAACATTTCCAATAATAATTGGTATCGCAAACAGTATAATGTTTTTCATAATATGACCTATCGTCATATCAATCTGTCCTTTTCGTGAAACTGCCATCATTTACTCCTTATTATAAAATAATCCATTCATTTCTGCTACTTATAATAATACTGTAATTTAATGCCATTTTCTAGCGATTTATGGCATGAACTACAGAAAAAGTATCCATATTTTATTTTATGATATCAGAAGCAGACGGTTTGAATCTGCATAAGCTATGTGCTTGTAGCGCGCAAAAAATGCAGCAATGATTTTAAATTCATTGCTGCATTCTTTTCAACTGTTCTGCGGGAATCGAACCCACAACTAGCGCTTAGGAGGCGCTCGTTATATCCATTTAACTAAGAGAACAAATAAGGACAGTCTGAAGATTTCAGACTGTCCTTATTTTATCACAATTAGCTAAAACGGTCAATTGCTTTCTCGTTATGCCTACTGTAACTTGAACTTGTTAATTGCTTCTTTTAATGCAACTGCGATTTCATCAAGCTCTACTGTGCACTGATTTAAATTGTGCATTGTTGCGTTAACTTCCTCTGCAGAAGCTGTTACTTCCTCGGAAGCTGCCGCTGTTTCAGTTGAAATAGAAGCCACATCTTCCATTCTGTCAATTACATTTCCTCTGCTGTTATCCATCTGCTCATTTAACTTGGCAATGTTGTCAAGACCTTCCGTTAAAGCGTTGATAGAGGTTGAAATTGTATTAAACAGATCCTTTGTATCCTGAATAGACTGGTTCTGTTCAGTGATAATCTGGTTCGTTTCATCAAGTGTCTTTTCTACCAGTGCAGACTTATCTGTAATCTCGGCAACAATCTGCTTGATTTCATCGGTTGACTGCTGTGACTGTTCTGCAAGCTTTCTGATTTCATCTGCTACAACTGCGAAACCTCTGCCGCTCTCACCTGCTCTTGCCGCTTCAATACTTGCATTCAGTGATAACAGATTCGTCTGTTCTGTAATTTCTGTAATGGCATTGGAAATGAAGTTAATCTTTTCAATACTCTGAATCATTTCATCTACAACGGACTGGGAAATCTTTGAATTTTCAATAGACTGCTCGCCCTTGCCGATTAAATCTTCTACAATCGTGATACCCTTGTTACTCATCTGCTGGGTTTCAATCGACATATCGTTAATATCACTGACATATGCCTTTGTTTCGTGTAATCTCTCTGCGAGATTTTCAACTTCCTTCGTCGCATTGTTCGTGCTTTCCGCCTGCCCCTGTGCCCCGATGGATACACTCTGGATTGCTTCAGAAACCTGATTTGTTGTTTCGGTTGTTGTCTTGGAAATCTCAGAAATATTATCTGATGCCTTGATAATAACCTGTGAACGTTCTTCCACATCCTTAATCAGTATGGATACATTATCAACCATTTCATTAAAGTTACCTTCAAGTTCACCAAACTCATTCTTCTTCTTAATTGGAATTCTCTGTGTTAAATCACCGTCTGCAACAGCCTGCATAACACTGTTAATCTTCTTGATTTCCTTTGTAAACATCATTGTTACAAATAATGCAATGACAATACCGATGATAAATGAAATAATACCGGATGAAATCGTTGCATTAACAATCTTATTCACAACGCTTGCTGTTTCATTGGAACTGATAAAACCAACCAGTGTCCAGTCTGTAATTTCATCTCTGGCTACTACAACGTGTACTGTCTTTCCGTTAATCTTTTCATCAAAATCCTGAACATTGTAAATTTCTTCCGGCGACTCTGCGTTTAACTTACTCCAGAAATTGTAGCTGCTTACACTGTCTGAAGAATATGTATTCTTATCGTTATTTACAATAATCTTACCATCTTTGTTTACAAGAACCACATAACCTGTATTTAACAGACCGATGCTCTGTACATAATTGGTCATTTCTTCAAAATTAATATCCATGGCAACTGCACCATAGTTGCTGTTATCTGAATACTTGATTTCCTGTGAAACGGTAATGACAGTATTTCCCTGTGAATCTGTATAAGGATCTGTAAACTGTGCATATACGCTGTTTCTTGCAGGTGAACCGATTGTAGACTTATACCAGTCTTTTGCTGTATTATTCACACCGTCCTGGATAGACTTTTTGTTACCCAGCTTATTCTTTGTATTATCCCACTCTGTCCAGCCTGTGATCAGGTGTCCCGTAACAGTTGAAAAATACGCTCTTTCTGCACCGTTTGTAACTTTAACGGAAGCAATTAATGCATCCTGTACTGTTGTTACATTCGTATCATAATCGCCCCTGTCTTCCAGATGCTTTACGGCATCATTTCTTGTTAAAAGGTCTATTGGCTGACTGATATTTTTCAGATAATTAGTAAATCCCATCTTGGTTTCCTGTAATGTCTGTACACTTGTCAGCTTCAAATTTTCTGTCTGGGCTGATTTTGTTGTTTCTATTGCCCTGAATGCAAGTATCAATGTTGGAATCAAAATTGCCAGTACAAAAAATCCGACAAGCTGCACTCCGATTCCACGAAGTTTCTTACTCATAATTTCATCTCCTATTAATATTCTTAAACTCTTATAGTTATTCACTGTTTCATACTAACACAATCTCCTATAAATTGCCATTTATTTTGCAAAATTAATATTTTATTAACATTTTATTAAAATTGCACTCTGCCCTGAAGCCATACCTGTCCCTTAAAACGCCGTCCGACTGCCGGTTCCCCCAGCAGATCCGCTTCGTTAATCGCCATGCGGAACACCATATTGTTACATTCCAGTGTCATCTGGTAGACTTTCTCATCTGTATAAGTATTTCTTACCTCCGACAACTCCAGAATTTCCCCCATCACAGAATACTGGTCACATTCGACACCGCACGGCATAAATGTTGAATCTACGATGGAAAACACATCTTCATGGATAATACGGTGTGAGATTTCCGTATAAGTATCAATATCTTCAAGGGTCAGGCTCTCCATTGCCTGTTCATCACCCCTTTTAGCTGCCGCAATACGCCGTCTTCTGCTTTCCTCCGCTTCTTTATCCTTTTCCTGCTTTTTGCGGATTGGAAGCAGTATCATCCCGCCAATGGATAATGCCGTCATGACTGCCCGTTTACCCGGAACCGGATTTTTTACGGAAGCACCTCTTGTGTCCAGCAGTGCCGGAAGATTCTGATTCCCTGCTGTTTTAACCAGATAATCCAGATAATCCATAATATTCTGTAAATAAAAAATCAGCGTAACCCCTGTCTTTGCCTCATCACAGACTGCTGCAAACGACTCCTTATCCAGATGCCGCTCTATCGTAATCTCATCATTCTGCGTTCCCACGCTTCCCATTAAAAATGGAAAATGATATTCATAGACAAACCGGTTTTCCTCATATCTTCCATAAATATAAACGCCCATGGATTCGCCTGCTGCTACCACCATCGAACCCCTGTTTAATTTTTGATTTTTCAGCACCAGCCCCTCATCAATGCACTCTTTTATCCCCTCTTGTATAAATTCTGCCTCAGCTTTGGAATCCATCCTTGAAAATCCAAGCGCTCTCATATATAAATTCATATATTATTTTTGAATAAACTCCTCTGCTTATAATGTATCGACAATAAATACCGTCAGATACTTTAACAAATCTTTTTCCACTTCTTCTTTATAATCTGTTCCATCTGCATATCGCAGCATACGGATTACCGGACGGTCTGTAACCTCCCGGTTCTGGCGTACAACCACACCGATTTCTCCTTCATTCGTCATGACATTCATGCCAACCGGATACACTGCTACCGATTCAAGCAACTTATTCGCAATGGTCGCATCATATTCCATGCCCGTATGCACCTTGATATACTCTATGGCTTCATAAATCTTCATCTTCCGGTTACCGATTCCACTCACCAGGCTGTCAAAATCATCACAAACGGATACTAAGCGCACTTCTGCCTTTAACTTGCCATTTCTCTGCTGGAACGGAAAGCCTGTTCCCTTTACGTTTTCATGGTGAAGAAGAATAATCTCTTTTGCCGTATCGGACAGCCATTCTTCTTTTTCTACGGAGCTGTATCCATAGATGGTATGCTTTTTATATTCCAGTAAATCCCTATAATTCATATCTTCAATACTAATATTCTCATACGGTACACGGATATACTTTAAGCCAATATCATGCAGAATTGCCCCAAGCGCCACATTATGTACCTGACGCTCTGTCATCTTCAGCTTCAATGCCAGAATGGTTGATAATGAACACACATTAATACAGTGTGTATACATATCTGTACTGACATTGCGGATTTCCGTCACATTGGTCAGGACATCATGGTCTGAAAGTACAGAATCAATAATATTTTCTGCCGCCTCTCCAATCTTTTTTAAATCCGAATTATGTTTATAAATATGTCTGTCAAGAATCCCCGCGACAATTTCCCTTGAACGGTCTGTCGTTTCATCCAGCCTGTATATTTTCTTTTGCTGCGGCTCTTTTTCTTCTTTCCGTTCTTTTACAATCTGTCCGCTGCCGGTCTGTTCTTTTACATATACATAGCCGATCCGCTGGTCCGTCAGCTTTTGAATATATTCTTCCTTTAACTCTGTATCGGACTGTACAAGAACCGTATCAGATGCTGACATCACAGGGACTGCCAGTATTTCATCACCTTTTAAATCTTTTACATCCACACGTATCATAATAACTCCAATCCGTTACTCCAATAACTTCTGCATATAAATTTATTCCTGTATACAGCTTTTATTTTTTATCCAATCCTTTCTATTAAAGATATCATAAATTTATATTTTTTACAAGACAAAGCGGACGCCTAACTCTCATTTAGCGCCCGCTTTTTTTCATTTTTTTAATTATTTATGCAATCAGATGTTGCGGTCAAAATTCCCCGCCTATGATATCTGCAACTATTCTTCTGTATCGTTTTTTTTCTTTTAAAAGTACAAACCAATCACTGCCATGCTGGCAATCAGAATAATCACGATGCCGACCACCTTGCCAGATGAAACAGAATCACCTGTCTGAACCTGTGTTTCCTCTGCTGCATTGTCTGCCGCTGTTGTTTTTTCCGTACTCTCCGTATTCTGGATTGTCGGATTTTCCGGCTGTGCCGATGTTGTCGGCTGTTCCAATGTTGTCGGCTGTTCCGGTGTTGTCGGCTGTTCCGGTGTCGTCGGCTGTTCCGGTATTGTCGGCTGCTCCGGTGTCACGGCTGTATCTTTATACACAACTGCGTAAGTTGAGAACTGACCGGTTGTAAATGTAATGGTCATATCATCCTGATTGAATTCAGAAGATAAAACAACTGCATCCTTTCCATGAACTCTTACAATATCATACGTTCTCTTCTTTGATGTATCCGTATTGCGAAGGCTCTCAGGAACTGTAATCTTCATTGTCAGCGCCTCATTTGTATCTGTAACAACACGGGTACTTTCTCCAACTTCCGCTTTTAATACAATATCAAGATACATTCCGGCACTCTGTCCGTCTGATAACTTCTTTGCTATCAGTTCCTTCTCTGTATCTGAAACGGTTGCGGTAATATCTGCTATATGAAGAGATATCGCTGTCTTTGCACCATTGGCCGCAGACTTTTGTTCTTCCTGTGTCAGAACCTTCTTTACAATGTCATCGGTTGTTCCCTCAACTGCAACTACCGGTGTATTTTCACCTGCAACAACATCAATGCTTACATCAGTTTTACCGTTGTTGTCGTCAAGTTTCGGAATAACTTCGGTTTTTGTTTCACCGCAGACCGTACATGTGTACGTCTTTACGCCCTCGACTTCTGTCGTTGCTTCTGTTGTAACCTTACCTTCATCCCATACATGTCCTGTTGCCGGAATTTCTTCTTCCTTTGTGTCTCCGCAGACTGTACAAGTGTAAACTTTTACACCTGTTTCGGTACAGGTTGCTTCTTTTTCGATTGCTCCGTCATTCCATGTATGCTCTGTATGTTCTTTATGTACATCATTGTAAGCTGTCTTTTCCCACTGCAGTGTTGTCATCGTCAGCTTTCCGGCACCTGTGTAAGGCTGTACCTGTGTTTCAAGGTCTGATGCTGCGTACAGGGTGTAGCCGCTGTATGGAAGACTTTCTATAAATTCTCCTCTGTCCTGAACTAATGCCGTTTCGCCTTCTTTATTCGTGTTCAAGGTTATCTTTAATTCTTGTTCTTTGCCGTCCAGCAGATACATCGTGTTAAATGCATTAATATAGCCGGCCTCACTGTCACCGTTACCACTGATTAATGCGTTAGTCATGCCGGACATATAGCAGTTTTCAAGAAGCATGTGCGCACCGCAGTTTGAAGAAGCGCCGTTGCTTACAATCTTCTGTGAAAATGCCGAACCGACTGTATTCTGGATATCCAGACGCATATTTCTTAAATCCTGTGCATCCATAATACAATTATAAACGTGTGCCGTACCAAAACGCAGTCTTGGCATTCTGTCCATTGAATCCTTGTAGTAATTGTTTGCCAGTGTTACGGTAATGTTTTTAGCTGACGTATCTGTATCGGACTGTCCGAGCAGATGTGTCTTTTTCTGTCCATATGCATAGTTATAAATCTGCTGATCTGTCATGCCCGCTTCCAGTAAATGCTTATAATACGGATAGTTGTCCGGATTTTCCTTCATGGCATTCATCATCGTATCAAAAAATACGCTGTCTTCACTCGCCGGTAAAAATTCACACCATGAAATGGTTACATTGCTGCTGTCTACCGGTGTCTTAACATCAATCACACCGTCATATGCTTTATAGAACGTACAATGGTCAATCCAGATATTGGAACTTCCCTTTTCAATTGTCATGTAGTCCCAGTCATTACGGTCATATGCGCCTTCGGTTTCATCATCCCACTCCCAGATTTCATCAAATTCGATGTTTCTGATAATGATGTTGCTTGAACCTGTAATATCAATGCAGGTATGTGTAATCTTTGCACCGTTCTTTGAGTAAATCGTCAAGTCACTCATATCCTGTAACTTTAACATGGATACACCTGTCTGTATCAGTGTCGGGTGTGTCAGCGGTGCAAGCTTATGTGCCGCAATAAATGCTTTGTAATTATCAAAGCCCTCAACCTCGTTCGTTCCCAGTGCAATATCACTTGTCAGTTCAAGCACGGACGGTCTGCCGCTTGCTTTTATACTCTGGATAGCCTGTAAAAATTCTTCGGCTGAACCTGCGGTGTAATAATCCTTAGAGGATTCCATTAATAATCCGCCGCCGGTTGTCTTTCCGCTCTGTGCGTATCCTTCGAGTACATATTTATCCAGTCCGGTATCATCACCTTCCATGCCGGAATAGGTATCGGATACGTATTCTTTCTCAACAAATTTGTTCTCAATACCGGTATTTACGGTTCCCACATATCTTCCGCCAATCATCGCTACGATTGTATATGGATCCCAGCCTAAATAACCGGTGGTTGTCATTTCTTCCGCCTTTGCGGATGAAATCTGTCTTCTGTTAACATTAATTGCATAACCCGGTCCAAAGCTTCCAAATTCAAAGAATCTTGCGCCTGCTGCCGGATTTCCGCTCATATCCGAATACGGATTTGCAGTATTGGCACGGAGAATTTTACCCATGTAACAGTCAATCCATGTAATATAGGCATCTGCTCCCCACGGTCTTGCAAGGTAATATCTGCTGCCTGAACAGCCCGTTTCCGAAAGAACACGGCACTTGTAAAATGTCAGTCCGTATGCCGCATCAGCCCTGTCTTTGGAGCACATACATAGCCGGAATTTTTAGCTGCGCTATAACGGAATACAGCTTACAGTCATTAAAGAATGCCCTTGGCTCATTTCCGTAAATAAAGTCTACATTTCCTGCAATATAACACTTGTAATAATACTGTGTTCCTGCATTAGCACAAAGTGTATCCTGATATCCTAAAATTCTTACATTAACATACAAAGTATTTTCTGCATCATTCTTAATGCATCGCAGGATTCATTGGAAAGCGAACCGTCACCAAGGTATTTGTATGTATTTTCAATGGTCAGGTTTTCTGCTGAAAATCCGGTTGCCGCCTTTCCGATGCTGACTGCACAGCGCTGGCTCATATCACCGCCGACCCATTCTTTGGTATCATAATAAATTCTTGTCTTTTCACTGTCTTCACCAATGAGTGTAATATACGGTGATGTCACTGAAAGATGTTCTTCGTAATCGCCTTCTTTAACAAAAATCACAACGCGCCGTTCATTGGACGCTGCTACAGAATTGACTGCTGCCTGTACGGTCTTGTAGGTTGCAATTCCATTTACCTCTTCGCCGTCTGTTCCATCATAAGCAGCATCAACCACTTTCTGATAATTCGTCAGATACACAAAATTAAAGGTTTCTCTTGTGATATTGCCATCTTTATCCGTGAACCGTAATTCCACATCATTTCTGCCCTGTGCAATCTCCTTATCGTCAAATGCAAAGTTTTCTTTGGCTTTCACACTCTGTGTGTCTACTGTTTCTCCGTTAATCACCAGTGAAACATCTGCCATCTTTTCAACGACACCTTCAAGGGTAATCTTACCATCAAATACGGTGTCATAAGACCTCTTTGTAATCGTAAATCCTACCGCATCATCCTCGTATACATAATCTCCCTTATGTCCGGCACTTGGCACTGCCCATACCGTTTCTGACGGATTGCTGTAGTTATCCAATGTGGTTCCAATGTAAGAATTGGCAACAATATAATAGTAATACGGCATTTCTTCAGTTACGTCCGTATCCTCGTAAGCACATTCTGTTGTCGTTGCAATTTTCTTAGCATTTTCCTCTGTGTCATCATAAGAATAACGGTATACGTCATACGCTGTTGCATCATATACCTTATCCCAGGCAAGCTTTACTTTGTCTGACGTTGAGGAAATGCTGACAATCGGTGTACTTAACGGTGCTATCACCGTAATCGCATCGGTCTGAACAAAGTCATTGTACTCTCCGCTTACACCGAGTTTTCCGCAGACTCTGAAATTATAATCCCCGGCATTTTTCAGCTCATACCGGTATGTTGTATCTGTAATAGCCGTGTCCACATTTTTCCATGTCTGACCGCCGTCATCTGATACCTGAAGCACATACATACCGTCACCGTCTGCTTCTACTGAATTCGTCCAGCTTACGGTAATATAATCTCTTGTTTCTGCCTGCTGTGCTGTTACACTTTCAACTACCGGTGCCGTACCCTGCGCATAATAACATGCGTTCTGGTCATACAGACACGTTCCGTCTTCTGCCGTATATTTCATATTCTGAATCACAGCCTTGACCCCTGCAAATACAAAACCATAGGACACGGCTGTATTTTCACGGTCTGTCTGAAGCAGCATTGTTGAACTATATTTATAAACGATCTGCTGCTCTTTATCGTCTTTTGGTGTAATGCTGATAACCAGACCTTCATCTGTCTTTACAAGTTCAAATCTGACACGCGTTCCTAAAGTCACATTTCCTGTCAGTGCACCTGCCGCACCCACCATTTCTGATGAAGATTTGGAATAAATCATCTTTAATTCCGTACCTTTACGGATACCTGCCGTTGCAATGCCGTTTCCGTTAAATGCGCCAAAGAACACGCCGTTAGAACTGCTTGTGCCGCACTCTAAAATCGTCACATCTGCCGTGAGCTTATTTATATCCGCTGTTTCATTAAATCCAAAGTAGCTGACACTGTCACTGATACTTTCTTTTCCGGTTAAAGTACCACCTGTCTGTGTAACGACCAGTCTTTGACCTGTCGGCTGTACAACCAGCGCATCCGGTGTACCGTAATCATATGTCTTTGGCATTTCCGGCTGTTCAACATATTCTACGTCCTTTGCTGCATAGACAACGGATATTTTTGAAAGATATGCTATTCCTGTTGACACGATTTCTACCGTTCCGGCTTCTTCTGAATCATAGGTATAGGTAGAAACCGCCGTTGTCGTATCTGCCGCAGTTCCTCCGATTGTATACAGCGCATCCTGTGGCCGATATGCTTCAACTGAAATCGTACATTTTCCGCTGACCGGCACGGAAATCTTTGCGCCTGTCGTAAACTGTGCTGAATTCGGTGTAGGACCGTTTGGTACAAGCTTACCTGTTGCTGCATCAACATAAAGTCCATTATAATAACCGGTTGTTCCATTGATACTCTGCTGATAGTAATTTCCATCATCACTGTATACAAAGGACCAGCTTGTCACTTCTTCAAATGTAAGTGTCTGTGCAGCTTTTTTCCCTGCAACCGTTACATATAAACCACTCTTTACGCAATACGGCTGTGCAAGAAAATCTCCTGAAAGCTGTAACAGATACGTACCGTCTCTTAATGAGATTGCTTCCTTATTACTAAATATATAAGTATATCCGTCATCCTGATTTATATAGGTATACGTGATATTTTTACCGCTTAAATCCGGTGTATCCGGCAGCGTAAGCGATACCTGATACGTAGGCTTTAATGCTACCGTCATATTCAGTGTACTGTCTTCTGAATAGGTAACATTTTCTGCCGGTGCAGTCAGTTCATAGTCATTGACACCCTGTAATGCTACACTGTACGGCATATCCTTTTCGAGCTTTGCCGTATAGGTCTTGTTCTTTGTATCTACTGTAACTTCCGGCACATACTCTGTTTCCCCAGCTGCCTTAAACAAAACATCCAGTCTGCTGATATCATAATCATCAGCAAATCCGCTGATACTGCCTGTTACAACACAGTACTTAATTTCACCAGCTTTAAATTCGCTGTAATGTCTGCACTCTTGTCTTTACTGATAACATGTGTTGTCACACCGGATGCAATCTGATATTCTGCATCACTGACTGACAGTTCATAAGTCATTTCTTCATCTTCTGCCGGAACGGCGATCTCATACGTTCCGTTTGTAATTACACCCGTATAGGAAAGTTTTGTTGTCTGATTGGTTGCAACAATGGCTGTTCCATCAGGGATTTCTGCAGAAGATGTAATACTTCCTTTAATCGTTGTCTTGTCGAGTGTTTCACAGGCAATGGCAAGGGACTTAAAATAAGTATTTGATAATGCTGTTAATGTTAATTCACCTTCATCACCATCCAGATAGCAGGTAATTTCTACTTTTCTGTAATTGTTATCTTCCAAATACACTTCATTTTTTGTACATTCTGCCTTTAAAAGACCTGTGCCTGAAAGACTCAAATATTTATCTGTCAGCACGCTTTGTGTATCTGTGCTAATATTATTTTTATTAATAATAAGTGTTAAAGTTGCTTTCTCTCCCGCTGCCGGAATCGTCATCTGGGTTGTTGCATTAATCTGGATTCTATACTGTTGAGTCGTATCCGGTGCAAATTTACCTGCAGATGCATCTACATATAAGACATCCCCGTCTGTATTTGTATAGGTTCCCGTTGTCTTCTGAATGGAGCTTGCCGAATTAGAAGCTACTACACTTCCGTTGCTGTAAGTCCATTCTGCCGTCGTGTCCCCGCCTTCGGCAAAGCCGGCAGAAGTCACTGCAAGGCTGGTTGAAGAATCTGCCTGTACAGACCTAAAATACTCCTGCTTCTGCATGGTGAGTGTCACTGCCGACACATTTTTATCCGGTGTACCGGTAATCGTATAAGTTGACCAGTCGCCTGTTCCTGTTCTTGTGATTTTTACATTCTCCATGCCGCTTACAAGCACTGGATTTGCATTACTTTCTGTAATATCATAATAAGATACGATTGTAAGCGTACAGGTCTTTGCGCCCTCTACAACCGGAATGTCCAAAGACACCCCGTTATTTGCCAGAAAGTCACTATCCCTTTTTGTAAATGTGGCTGTTCCTGAAATCTGAATCGTATCGCCTGTATCATTGGTAAGTTTTCCGCCTTTTACACTTGCCGCCTCGGCATCGTCGGAATCGGTTAATGTTGAATTGGCAGCTGTCCATGTTGCCGACATCTTTACTGCTGCCGCCGCTGTTACATGAAACAGCCCTTCCGGAAACGGTATCACGGAAATAATCATGGCTACCGCCATAATCATCGCTGCAATCCGCCGGAATTCCGGTTTTTTGCGTTGAATTCTGTCCATTTTTCTCTCTCCTTTTTTGTTTATTTTTTCCCTTAGTATCATTCTTCTTTTGTATAGAAATTAGCCTTATATAGTTCTAGAGTACTATATTCGACAAGAGACGACAACTGATTTTTGGCTGTATTTTAGTAAAAACCACTGATTTTATTGTATTTTCCATTGCTATTGCCAAATGTGCAATAATATGTTATTGTACCAATAGAATATATTCTAAATCACAGTTTAAGCACAGTTTTATATCAATTAATATGTGTTTAAAATCTGATTAACTGTTGAAATCTAAGTTTTTTAGATTTCGTCTGTATTTTTTTCACGGTTTTTGGAATTTACTGCGGATTCTGAAATGTCATTCTATATTCGTTCAGACACCATTTATAACCGGTTTGAAATCCCAAAAGACTTGAAAAAATTTTAGAAAATTCATTGAAATGCTTGTCGACAATCCCACAAGTCCAGTATAATAAAAGAAAGGAACCAATGCATGGATAATACACCTTACGATGATGTATTCCGTACACTTTTAACCGACTGTACGGAGTTAATGATTCCGGTTGTCAATGAAATTTTTCATACAAAATATACCGGAAAAGAAACACCGATACCACAGGTACTAAAAAATCAGCTTTACGGCGGCTCTGCCAGATGGGTGACTTAACCCGGTATTCCAAAGCCGCAATTCTTGATATGTCACGCAAAGTCATAGAGCATCTTGCTGCAAAATATAAAAATGTTGCGAAAGGGGTGAGCCGGACAATGGGCGGAAAAGTATTAAACTATGAAGCAAAAGATATCTTAAACCGTGGGCGTGCGGAGGGACGTACCGAAGGCGAAGCTGCCGGAATTAAAAAAGTCCAGTCTGCTGTAAAGCTTCTAAAAAACGGTAAAAGTATCACAGAGGTAGCATTCCATACAGAACTTCCACAGGAAACAGTAGCCGAACTGGCACAAAGTATATCCACAGAAGTCAAATAATCAGACCCGGTCACAACCAAATGATGAACCGCATCTACCATAAAAAGTACCTTTTGTATAATGGGGCTGTCGCTTTAACGATTGAAAATCGTTAGGGTACCAGCCTCTTTTTCCTATAAAAATACGATTTTTAAGTTACTATTTATTAAAATGAATGGGATGTTCCAAAAATTGGCGTACTTTAATAAACCTATATAGGTTTTAAAAATTTTTATTTTGATATTTCTAAATTCAGGCACTTTTTAAAGGAAATAAATGTGTTCCTGTCTTACCGTTCTGAATCTTATTATGAAGTTTATTTATCTTTCTTGCAATTGCTAAAAGAGTACTTTCAGCGAGTACATTCGCAGTCCCTTTGCTTAGGTATCTTCTGAACTGCATGTCCTGTTTTATGTCTCCAAATGAGCCTTTGAATAACTGTTTCTTTCCCCACATATATGTATTTTTTGAGTGTATTCTTTAAGTTTAGAAAGAGCTTCTTCTAATGCTTCAATACTTTTTTGTAATGGTGTTTTTCTTTTGCCTATACCATGCACGAATGTGATATTTCCAGCATTTTTGAGAGCATACAGCTTCTTGCGTAGTCTCTTTAAATGTTTGATTTTTATTACATTTCCATAAACTATTTTTATGTCATAGAGTTGTTCACATTCAGCTACAAAATCAGCTAACTTAATTAACAGTTTTGCCTGATTTTTTGTAACGGCTTTTTTCCACACGAAAGTATATTTATTGGCATTTGCCTCGATTTTTGTACCATCAATAAAGATAGTTTCACCGGATATTTCACCTAAATCAAAAAGGATATTTGAAACTTCTGCGAGAATACGCTTAGAACAAGGGGCAAAATGAATGCTCCTGAATCGTGCAAGTGTTGCATGGTCAGGTGCAGAATGTCCTTCTAAAAGAAACATGAAATTGATATCTCTTTTGCAGTTTAATTCCATAGAACGGGATGAATAATCACCATTCATGTAAGAGTATAAAACAATCTTCAAAAGTGTTCTTGGCGATAAAGAATTTATTCTATCATAAGTAGAATATAAATCAGTCAAATCCATCTCCTCTACAAACTGACTGAGTAACCGCACAGAATCATTCTTAGGAATAATTGTTTCTAATTCGAGTGGAAGTTTTAGTTGATATCCACTCAGATTTAAAGTATAATCTTTTTGTAATTTATTATGTAGTAGCATGCTAATATTTTACCATAAATCCAGGGTTTTCGAAGCCTGGGATTTATTTTTTTTAGATTATATACCACATTAACATAAAAAAAGGGGCATCGCACTAATTTCTTAGTGCGACAGCCCATTATACAAAAGACTGTCGTATATACAATTACTGTATATAGACAGTCTGATTAAATATTTAACAAATCGCTGTAAACCTTTAATGCGCCGTCCGTTTCATGCGCAAGCACACGCTTTGCCAGCACCTTGCCAAGCTGTACGCCTTCCTGGTCGAAGCTGTTGACATTCCATAAGAAGCCCTGGAACATAATCTTATTTTCAAAATGCGCAAGCAGAGCGCCCAGTGACTTTGGTGTAAGACTGTCACCAATAATAATGCTGGACGACGTCCGCCTTCAAAATTCTTGTTGCGGTTGTCATCTGACTTACCACAGGCAAATGCAACAATCTGTGCGGCAACATTTGCACACAGCTTCTGCTGGCTTGTACTGCCCTGAATTTCAATATCCGTGCCAATCTGGCTGTTTCTGAAACCTACAAACTGCAACGGCACAATATCCGTTCCCTGATGAAGCAGCTGATAGAAGGAGTGCTGTCCGTTAGTTCCCGGTTCACCAAAAATGACCGGACCTGTCGGATAATCCACCGGTTCGCCAAAACGGTTCACGGACTTACCGTTAGATTCCATGTCTAACTGCTGTAAATGTGCCGGGAAGCGGCTTAATGCCTGTGAATACGGAAGTACTGCCGTACCCGGATAGCCCAGTACATTGCGCTCATATACGCCGATAAGTGCATCTAACATTTCAGGATTTTCCATAACATTTTTATTGGCTGAAAGCTTGTCTTCTGCCGCCGCACCCTCTAAGAACTGTGCAAAAACGTCCGGTCCGAATGCCAGTGACAGTACAGCGCCGCCAACGGCTGATGTTGATGAAAAACGACCGCCGATATAGTCGTCCATGAAAAATGCAGCCAGATAATCATCACTCTTTGCAAGCGGTGAAGTTTCGCTTGTTACGGCAATCATATGCTTTGAAGCATCTAGGCCTGCTTTCTTTAACGCTTCCTTTACAAAGGATTCATTGGTTAATGTTTCAAGGGTTGTGCCGGACTTTGACACCAGTACGAACAGGGCATGTGCCACATCCACTGCATTTAAAACTGCGGCGGCATCATCCGGGTCTACGTTGCTGATAAACTGCGCCTTCATCTTTAACGTATTGTTCTTCTTTGCCCAGTTTTCCAGTGCCAGATACATCGCGCGCGGTCCTAAATCGCTGCCGCCGATACCAATCTGTACAACCGTTGTAAACTTCTCGCCTGCGGCATTGGTAATTTCGCCGTTATGTACTTTATTGGCAAATTCCGCAATCCGCGCCTGCTGTTTTACGTAAAATTCACGCTTGTCCACGCCGTCTGCTTCTACTGCATTACCCAGCTGTCCACGGGTCAGCTGGTGAAGTACCAGCCTGTTTTCTCCGGTATTTATTACCGCACCGTTGTAGAGTTCTTCAAATTTTTCTGCAAGCTGAGCTTCTTCTGCCAGTGCCTTTAACGCATTTAACACTTCATCATCCACCTGCTTTGCAGCAAAATTATAAGAAAATCCCTCTGCCATCGGTACACTGTACTTCTTTACACGCTCTGCACCTTCTACCCCTGACATTGCCTCTGCCAGCTTCACGCGTTTTACCTCTGAAAGTGCCTTAAAAGTTTCCAGTGTGTCTAAATTCTTCCATGTACCATAACCATGTCCTCCCCAACCATTTCATAATATAATATGCGTATTCCAGGTAAAATAGAAACATTCCCTGATACCTTTGATACATATGTTAAATTATACTCTCAAACCTATTGAAGTTCAATGTCATAAATCGTAAATTTAGATGCATTTTTATTTTGACCACGTCAGTTCCTGCGTATCTTTACTGTAATCAAATTTTCCGTCATTTTTTTCTTCCAGCGCCTTAATTATGTGATAGGTATATTCATTATACGGGGTCGGAATGCCTAGTTCTTTTCCCATCCGCATTAACGCCCCGGAAAACATATCAATCTCGGTGTGCCGTCCCGCATCTAAGTCCTGCAATGTCGAATAGCGTGTCTTTGGCGGCACTGCACTGCCGTAGAAAGATGACTTGTCGGCTTTTCCGATGTCAATACCCTTTGCCTGTGCAATGGCTTCAAGCTCTTTTTTCAGTCCTTCACTGATGGCTTTCATATGCGTGCTATCGCTGTAACAGCCGACACCCGCGCCTAAGATTGCCTGCGGCAGGTTATTGCACACATTCAGGCGGAATTTGCTCCACATTTCTTCCTTAATATAGTCTGTTACACGGAAATGTATCTGCGCATTTTCAAAAAGTGTGCACACCGCCTGTACACGTTCACTCTCAAACGGCGGCTTGATTTCCCCGAAGATGATACCGATTGTCGTTTCGGGATTAAAGCAGTAACCGTTCTCTTCTTTGTGGGATGCCACTTTAATCAGTGCATGCAAAATGTTATCGGGATTCACTTTCTGCGCAATAATTTCTTCGCTGTCTACACCGTTCATTAAACTCATTACGATTGTGTGTTCTCCCACCGCCTGCGCAATGCTGTCCAATGCGCCCGGCAGTGCGCCGTATTTTAACGATACAATTAAAAGGTCTGCGCCGTGCGCTTCCTTTGGTGTCCAGACCTCCGGACGGTAAACCTGTCCGTTAATCAGACAACCGTTTTCTTTTAAGCGCCCGGCGCGCTCCCCTTCCGCAATCACTCCAAGGCTAAGATTCTCTGCCTGTGAAAGTCCCCATATTACATAAGAGCCAACCGCTCCCGCTCCTAAAATTGCTACTTTTTTTATCTGCATATAATCTTTCATGGTAATCTCCATTCCGCAAGCATTTTTTTACACTATTTTTTATTCTTCTGCTTTTGTCAGCAGTTTCCGGTATGACCAGTCAATTGCAAATGCACCCGCCGGTGCTGTAAGCACAATTGCCAACACTGCAACTGTTAATACCGTATCGCCGCACGCTAAACCCAGGGCCAGCGGAATCCCGCCGATTGCCGCCTGCACTGTGGCTTTCGGTGTATACGCAAGCATTGTAAATGCCTTTTCGCCTCTTTTCAAGCCCGTACCCAGCAGACAGACCCAAACGCCCGCCATTCTAAACAGCAATGCACCTGCAATCATCAGCAATGCACGCACGCCAACCCTGCCAAGATAACCGATATTAACAGTTGCACCGACCAGCACGAATAAAAAGACCTCTGCCGCTACCCACAATTTTGCATATTTTACAGCAAGTCTTTTTGCAACGGCTTCGCGTTTTTTCTGCAATCCTACACCGATAAACATAATGGCAATCAGCGCCGAAAATGTAACCGGTGTTGTAAGACGGTCCTCCACTGCTGCCAGTAAAAATGAAATGCTTAGTATAACCAACACTTTCACCGTGTCCCGGATATGTATCTTTTGAAAGTACACCGCAAGCAAAACACCCAGTGTCAGACCAATTATAATTCCTAAAATAATGGAAACCGGAATATTGATAAATTTGATAACCGATGCGCCTTCTCCCTGCAACATTCCGGTAAATGTTGAAAACAGCACAATCACATAGACATCATCTACCGATGCCCCCGCAAGAATCAACTGCGGAATTCCCTCTTTGACACCGTATCCCTCGTCCATCAGTTTTACCATACGCGGAACGACAACTGCCGGTGATACTGCTGCAAGTACTGCTCCCATCACTGCGGCTTCCATCAGCGTAACACCCATTAGTCCCGGTGCTAAAATCAACATACCCACCAGTTCAAATGTCGCCGGTACAAAACACATTAAAAATGCCGGTCTTCCAATCTTTTTTAAACTGGCTATATCAAGTCCTAGTCCCGCTCTGGTCAGAATAATAATCAGGGCAATTTTTCTTAAATCCGCTGAAATGCCAAGTATACTCTGATCCAGCAGATTTAACGCATACGGTCCCAACACAATTCCCGTTATCAGCATACCAAGCAGCCCCGGCAGTCTGATTTTTTTGCAAATCCAACTCATCGACATACCGACCAGCAGAATGAACGAAATACTCAGTAACATAAATTTTATTTTTCTCCTTCAGTCATTCATTGTTTTCTTAAATCCACTCACATCATACCACTACACGCAAATGTGATTCAACATAATTTCTTATGGATATAACTGCACGGCTGGGTTAAAAAAAAGGGGAGGTTTTTAACCTCCCGCAAACAGATTTAAGCATTTTTTGCCCTTCTATTTATCCATACATAAAAAATAACATTTAAAATAATACCAAATATCGTTGCCGCAGGTGCTGCAAAACCAATCTTTGTAAGGCTTGCATCCGGCTGAATACTCATATAATATGCCAGCGGCAGACGTACCAGCAGGGTCTGTACAAGTCCCTGCACCATGACCCAGACTGTTCTGTCGTGTCCGTTAAAATAACCGACCATACTGAATAACACGGCTGTCACAATCGTTTCGAGTGCAAAGCCTTTCAGATAATCGTAACCATTCTGCACTACAGCTGCATCGGTTGTAAAAATTCCTGTCAGCAGATTGCCCTTAAACAGTACAAAAACAAAAACCACGCAGCCGATTGCCAGACCTACACCCATACCGGCAAACATTGCTTTTTTTGCTCTTTTTTCGTTGCCTGCACCGACATTCTGTGATACAAAGGACGCCATAGACTGCATCAGTGAACTCGGAATCAGCATGGCAAAATTGACAATTTTACAGGCAACACCGTATCCTGATGATGCTTCCAGTCCAAGCCTGTTGACAAAGGCGCAGAGCGCCAGAAATGAAATCTGTGTCAGAAACTCCTGCAATGCAAGCGGCGCACCAACCTTTAATGCTCTCACACAGTGCTTATTAAACCGGAAATCTTTGCGGCTTATTTTAAACGGAAGCTGCCTTTTTACCAGTAAAAACAGGGCGAACACTACGCTGACTGCCTGCGCAAATACGGTTGCAATTGCCGCTCCGGCGGCATCCATATGCAGTCCCGCAACTAAAATCAAATCGCCTGCAATATTAATGACACTCGCAACGGCAACAAACAACAGCGGCGATTTACTGTCACCCAACCCCCTGAAAATTGCTGCAAGCACGTTGTATGCCACAATAAAAAAGATACCTCCACCGCAGATACGCACATAAACCGAAGTCAGTCCGACAGCTTCCTTCGGTGCCTGCATGAGCACCGCAATCGGACGTGAAAATCCAATCATAACGACAAACAGCACCACTGAAATAATTGTAAAAACCAGCATCGAACTGCCGATTAACGCACCGATGTACTGCGGCTTTTTCTCACCGATATACCGCGCAATAAGTACCGTAATGCCCATTGAAAACTGCGTAATGACAAAGGTTACAAGATTGAGCACCTGACTGCCCGTGGATACCGCCGAAAGTCCCGATGTTGTTCCGAATCTTCCGACCACCAAAAGGTCTACCGCACCGTAAGCCGCCTGAAGCACCAGTGCCCCCAGTATCGGCACCATAAACGGTATCAGCTTTCCCAAAATACTTCCTTGTGTAAAATCCGATTTTGAACTATTCAATGTCAACGCTCCTTTCACTCATGACCGCATAAAATTTCTGAATCGTCTGAATCATACAGTCTGCTTCTTCCTCTGAAATATCGTCCAGATATTCTGAAAGTCTGCTGTAATAATTTTTATCATACTTCTCGGACAATTCCTCGCCTTTTTGCGTAATCGCAATATACGTGATTCTGCCGTCTTCTTTGGATGCATATTTATAAAGGTATCCCTTTTTTTCCATCTCCTTAACCGTCCTGGTCACCCCCGGTCTTGGCAGCTTTAACGCATCGCTGATGTCTGAAACCTTTACATCCGGACATTCCTTCTGCCGGTTATGAATCACATCCATATACTGAATGTATGCCGGTGTTACGCCCTCAGGCAGTTCGGGAAGCAGTTCCCGGATTCTTTTTGCAAGATAACAGGCATCTAACATTCTTTTAATTTTATCTGAATTCATCGCCTGAAAACTCCTTTCTGCTAATTTTAACTTTCAACCCGCCGTTTTTAATTACCAAAGGTAATTATCTTTGATAATTATAATAACTTTGTTTTATTTTGTCAATCCCTTACCGTCCTCTCATCTTTTACAACCTTTATCTTTTGCTGTCCTGCCTTTTGCAGTGCTTTCACTGCTGTTTTGTCTTCGCCGCAGCTTGAATTTTTATTTGACATTTTACTTTGGTTGCATTATTATTGATTAGATTTCTAACAATTAGAATCCTAACAAAAGGAGTATCTGTTTATGAAAGAATCTCTACACTATCTTTTAATGTCTGACCACCTGATGGTTCAAAAGGCACTGTTAAACCGCATCAAAGATACCGGACTGACGTCCGGACAGCCAAAAATTCTGGATTACCTGATGCACCATGACGGTGCAATTCAAAAAGAAATTGCAGTCTTCTGCCACATCGAACCCGCTTCTTTAACCGTCATTTTAAACGGCATGGAAAACAAAGGCTACATCACGCGTCAGACAGACAACGGCAACCGCCGCGCACTGCATGTATACCTGACGCCCTCCGGCAGAGAATATGCCTGCCGGTTACAGCAGGAATTTGCAGAAATTGAAGCGCATATGCTGGAAGGGTTTTCGGCATCGGAGTGCCAAGAATTTCAAAATTTTTTAGAACGCATTTACGAAAACATGATGAAAGAAGGAACAAACAAATGAAACATCTAAAGGTAAGAATCCCGATGTACTTTATCGGGCTATTTATTATGACAATCGGAATCGCTCTGTCGGTCAAATCCAATCTCGGTGTTTCCCCGGTCAGCTCTATTCCTTATACGATAACCTGTGTCTGGGGCATTGAAATGGGAAAAGCAACGATTCTTTTTCACATTGTACTGGTACTGCTTCAGATTCTCCTGTTACGCAAAAAATTTAAACCGGTTCAGCTTTTGCAGGTTTTAATTGGTGTTGTATTTGGATACTTTACGACATTTTGCAACTATATGGTGTCCTATCTTCCGACACCGGACAATCTGGCAATCCGCATTGTAATGGTTCTTGCCAGCACCGTATTTGTTGCATTCGGTATCTTTTTATATCTTCCGGCGGACCTGATTCCACTTGCCGGAGAGGGTTGTATGCAGGCAGTTTCTTCCGTGACCCATATTGAATTTTCCAAGGTAAAAATCGGATTTGACTGTACCATGGTACTCATTTCCGCAATAACCTGCCTGACGGTTCTGCATACGCTTGGAAGTGTTGGCATCGGTACGATTATTGCTGCCGTTTTGGTCGGTTCTTTGGTCGGCGTAATTAACCGGACATTCGGTAAAAAACGGGATATTCTGCTTGGAAAAACCGAAGCCGATACCCACAATACCGATACTGCGGCTTCCAATTATGTCATTACCATTTCGCGTGAATTCGGAAGCGGCGGACGTGAAATCGGCAGACTTCTTGCCGAACAGCTTCATTTTCATTATTATGATTCGGAGCTTATTTCTCTTGCCGCAAAAGAAAGCGGCTATACCCCGGAATATGTTGAAAAAAATGAGCAGTCCCTTAAAAATCCGATACTTCACGATTTCTTTGCGTGGTATTCCGGTCCTTTAGATGAATCTGAACGGCCAAAAGCCGAACAGCTTTTCCATAAAGAATCCGAAGTGATTCTTTCTCTGGCACAAAAAGAATCCTGTGTCATTGTCGGACGACTGGCAAACTACATTTTAAAAGATTTACCGAATACATATCATGTATTTATTTCTGCCGATGCGGCTTCCGAAGCAGCGCGTGCGGCAGTCCGCGACCATTTGTCACCAACCGCGGCGGCGGCAAAAGTTCAAAAAGTAAACCATGAACGTGCCGTTCACTGCCGTCATTTTACAAAAACCGAATGGGGCAATGCCAGAAATTATGACCTGTGCATCAAATCCGATGATTTCGGGGTAGAAGATACCTCAAAAATTATTGCGGAACTGTTTCAGAAGAAAATGAAGGCGGAATAACACAGCTTACAGCCGATACAATCCTTTCCGACATTGTAACCTGTACGGATTTTTCTCAAACATAATGTCCAGATTCTTTTTTCTGACATTTTTTACTTTTCTACGCAGGGGCACCGCAATTTTATCCTTTGTTCCCGCAAGTGCGATATACTGCTGGCACATCAGCTGTTTGTAAAATGCTTTGCCCTTTGCCGTCGGAAAAAAGATGCCGCTTTAACGATTCAATCATCGCCAATGCGGCATCTCTGTACATTCTTTTTTTACACGTTCTTTTACATTTCTTCTTTTGCAATCCACATATCCGTATCTTTTTTCACATCGGCAAGCGTAATCGCCGCCAGTTCCTTTTCCATGGCGCTCTGCACCCGCGCCAGCTTATCGTCCAGCACATGATGAATATTTCTTCCGACCGGACACAGGCTGTTCGGATTCTCATGAAAATGAAACAGTTCTTCGTCCGGTGTACATTCCACCGCCCGGTAAATATCTAAAAAAGTGATTTCATTTAACGGTCTTGTAATCGTCACACCGCCGGTTCCTCTGGATACCTCAACCAGCCCCGCCGCCTTTAACTACTGTAAAATTTTTCTTACAATCACGGGATTTGTTCCGATACTGCCCGCCATAAAATCACTGGTCATTTTCTGTTCCGTAAATGTATCAATACAGGCAAACATATGAATTGCCATTGTAAATCTGCTTGAAATCTGCATCTGCACTCCTCCGTTTCTGCAATAAGCATACCATGTGGCTGATGTAATTTCAACGGTTACGTCGCTATAATCCAAATAACTCCGGGTGGCATGACAACGCATCTTCCTCCGTAATCTCCCGGATAACCCGGCACGGAACGCCTGCCGCAAGGACACCTGCCGGAATATCGTGTGTGACCACACTTCCCGCACCGATAACCGTACCACTGCCAATCGTGACACCGCCGCACACTGTTACATTTCCGGCAAGCCAGCAGTTGTCCCCTATTGTAATCGGTTTTGCATATTCCCGGTCTGCGTATACACCATCTGCGCGCCGGTACATATTTCTGTCCTGAAAACGAAACGGATGTACCGGTGTCAGCAGGGATACATTCGGTCCGATAAATACGTCGTTTCCGATTTTTACCGGTGCGCAGTCCAGACACGTGAAATTAAAATTTGCATATGTATTCTTTCCAATTTCCGTAAAACAGCCGTAATCAAACTGGACAGGACCCTGTAAATACACATTTTCACCCATATGCGGTATAAGCTCATGCAGTAAATCCGTCCTCTGCGCATCTGTTTCAAAACAGTCATTATACTTTTTGCTTAAAATATGCGCATTCTGACGAAGCTTTAACAGTTCTTCATCTGATGGGTCGTATATCTGTCCCGCGAGCATTTTTTCTTTTTCTGTCATAATTTTTCTACAGCAGGCTCTTTCTTAATTCAGCGCCATCTTTTGCACTTAAATAAGCCGGGGCAATGTCAAATACTGTCTTACAGCCTGTCTGACCTTCCTTGTACAGACGATATGCCGCTCTTGCGTAAGCCACGATAACACAAGAGGTAAATTCAGGATTAGAATCCAGTTTTAAGCTGTATTCAATCACGTGCTGGTTTTCTTTATTCCAGCCGGTCTTTCCGGAACGGATTACAAATCCGCCATGCGGAATACCACTGTGCTTTTCCTTTAATTCTTCTTCACTGATAAAATGAACAGTCGTGTCATAATCTGCAAAGTAGTTCGGCATATTTTTAATGGTTTCTTCTACCTTTGCCGCATCTGCACCTTCTTCAAGTACCACAAAGCACTCTCTTGTGTGCTTCTGTCTTGTAGTAAGCTGTGGATTTTCTCCGTTTCTTACAGCTTCAAGTGCCGCTTCCACAGGAATTGTATACTGCTTGCCGTCCTTTACGCCTTCTACGCGGCGGATTGCATCAGAATGACCCTGACTGACCCCCTTACCCCAGAATGTATAGTCCTGTCCGTCCGGTAAAATTGCATTTGCATACATACGGTTTAATGAGAACATACCCGGGTCCCAGCCGACTGAAATAATGCCGACATGTCCGCTTTCCTTTGCCGCTGCATCTACATTGTCAAAATGCTCCGGGATTCTTGCGTGTGTATCAAAACTGTCTACCACATTAAACAGCTTTGCATACTTTGGTGTCTGCTCCGGTAAATCCGTTGCACTACCGCCGCACAGAATCATGACGTCAATCTTATCCTTCCACTGTTCCACATCATCAACGGAGCATACTGCCGCACCTTCTGTCAGGATAGACACCGTTTCCGGCGCACGTCTTGTAAATACAGCCGCCAGCTCCATATCCGGATTCTGCTTAATTGCACACTCTACCCCTCTGCCGAGGTTTCCATAACCTAAAATGCCAATTCTCATCTTTGTTCTCCTTCTATTATAAATAGTCTTTATTTATTTTACTTTTTGTGTCCGTAACTGTCAACTGCCGTTGCTTTCTGCTTTACCTTTTTAACAAATGTGTTTTTATAAAGAATCCCTGTACTTTTCCTTCATAGAATCCCAATCCATAATTAATACATAAAACACTTTTCCGTAATGACCGCTCTCCACAATTCTGCCATGGTCAAGCACCTTAAGATAGGTACCATCTTTCTTTTTCAGATAAAAATGCACATAATCATTACACTGCCCTGTTCCAATCTGCTGCCAGATACTCTGCTCCACACCTTCTCTTTCGTCCTCACGAATCAGACTGCGGAAACTCCGCTGTGTATATGTCATAAATTCCTCAATATTTTCACAGCCTGCCAACCGTATTAATTCACTGTTTGCAAATAGAATTTCATCATCCGTATAGTCTGCCTTGTAAATAATAAAGGCTCCCGGAAGATTTTCTGAAATATCCCGCAGTGCAAATCCAAGCTGTGTACGGACTTCTGGATCAAATCCCTCATCATATACCAGGCTTCCCTTTTTTCCACGCAATTTCACCTCATAAAGTGCCGCATCGGCACAGTGCATTAATTGCAGCTGCGATTTTGCATGAACCGGATATTCTGCATATCCAAGCGAAATGTTAAATGCGCGTTCCTCACCTTCATAAACAAAGAAACGCTTTTGTTTTGTAAACTGTACCAGTTTTTTCTTCTGCTTCTTTGCAGGTGCAGTCCGGCAGAAAAATGCAGAACTCATCACCACCGTTTCGACCAAGCACCGCATGATCTGGAAAAAACTTCCGCATGCTTTCCGCGAGAATCTGCAGTGCCTTATCCCCGGAAGCATGTCCGTAAATATCGTTAATCAATTTAAAATCATCAATATCAAACTGTACACCGACACAGTGCTTTTCGGGATACTTTTTCATATATACTGTCACATGCTTATCAAAACCGTGACGGTTATAAATACCTGTCAAGGCATCCGTCAGCGCAAGTTTTCTTAACTCCTGACGATTCTCATCAAGAATCAGCAGTGCTGCCGTTAATCCTGTCAAAAGCAACACTATCAGCAGTCCACCGCCAAAAATACTATATAAATAGCTTTTTTCCACCCAGCCGTTCTGCGGCATAACTTCAAGCTTCCAAACACTGCCGCCGATTTCAAATGTATAGGAAACCGGAGCACTGATACTTCCGCCTGAACAATCCACAACCTCATATGCTTCTTCCCAAGGAGAACCTGTCTTGGATAAGCAGTACTGATATCCAAAATCTGAAAGCGGTTTTACGGAATCTGAAAAAATTTCCGGCACACGGATAATCACAATCGTAAATCCCCAAAAAAACTCCTGTCCGCTTTCATCCTTCAAATAAACCGGTTTTCTTACGGCAATCCCGTAACCACCCTGTTTTCCCGTCTGGACAATGATTTAAAGGCAGCTTCCGCTATTTTACATAACAGGTGCATTTTTCTCATCTTCTATAAGGTTATCCATCAATTCTTTATACCGCACCGCATCCAGGGGAAGGTCAACACGAATCCCTTTACATGCCGAATAATATGCCCCCGCACAAAGCATCAGTGAATGAAGCCCTTCCGCACCTTTTGCCACCAGACAGCCTTCGTCGTGTTTTAAGGCAGCCTGTGCAAATTTTTCAAGCAGTTGTGTATAAGGCTCTGCTGACTTTTCATACATAATTTTTTCTTCCGTAAAATGCAGATGCTCTCTTGAGTTGACATCTTCTGTTTTTATATATTTTTCAATATCATCAAACCTTGTAATTGACAGCGTGTTATCCTCCAAAAGCAGTCTTGCCTTTGTTCCTATAATTTCCATTCTTTCTTCACAACAGGCCTCTCCCGTGGTTAAAATAAATGAAGCGGTCATACCCGTATCGTATTCCATCACAATCGTATCTTCATCATCAACCGCAAACGGATTGTATTTGCCAAAAGGAATCACTGCAAACAATCTCTGCGGCATTCCAAACAGATACTGGAATATATCCAGAATATGCTGTCCCTGATTAATAAGCGCTCCGCCGCCTTCACCTGCAAAGCTGCTTCTCCACGAACCGGACTTATGATAATGTGAAGTTCTTAAATATCTGGAATTGATAAGACTGACCCTTTTTAATGTTCCTATTTCGCCGGAATCTATCATTTCCTTTATCTTCATATATTTAGGATATAATCTCTGGTGAAAACCAGCCCGTAAATTCTGTCATTTTTTTCTGCCGCATCATTCATTGCAAGTGCTTCACCAATATCTGCCGCCGCCGGTTTATCACATAAGACATCTTTTTTTAATTCAAAAGCTCTGACCGCCAGTTCCTTATGGGTCTTATGTGGTGTTGCTATAAGCACCGCATCAAATAAAGACGGGTCTGATTCTGCTGCATGAAACAATTCATCTGCACTTCTGAATATCTCCACCGGCTGTCCGTCAACATTTACAAGTGTTTTTCCCCATGCTATCTGCTCATCCCGCCTTATAACAACAGCTGCCAGCTTCATATGCAAAACTTCACCCGATACAATCATCTGTGCATACTTTTTTCCCATATTTCCTACACCTATCAGTGCCATTTTTAATACTTTATCCTGCATATTTTCCGCCGTCCTTCCTTATCTATATCATCTATATCCCGATATTCTTATTCCTTAATCCATTTCATATCACTTCTTATACATTTTCCCGTCTTTACTGCCTCTTTCAGCAATATAGCGGCATACGCATCTGCAATTGCATCTTCCACGCTGTACGGTGCAGGCGCTTCATCCCTATTATATAACGCCGTTTTTATCATGAGTGTGGCAACCGCCGTTTCATCTTCTGATAAACCGCGCAGTCCCCATTGTGGTTCATATAATACTTTTCCCGCGCAGGATATTTTTTCTACCTCATAAATTTCTGACAGATTTGGATTCGGATTATCCGTCCGGGTAATATGAAAACCGGTTATAATTTGATCCGCCTGCCCTTTGTTGTTCTTATCCAGATAATAAATGCGGTCATCTATCATTCACCCGTATGCCCTGAACTTAACGGTATTCTTGCGGATAGGGGATCTGTACTGTTCAGAATCAAAGTCATACCATGCCGTCTTACCGCAGTCATATTCAAATGCCGCAACACACCTTTTCTTATTGGCAATTCTTCCGTCCGTAAACTGCTCATATCTTGTAAGCGTTTCTGTTGTTGGAAATTCATACATTTTACCTGATACCGTAAAATTTTCATCCGGGCGGATTCCAAGATAAGCACGCATAAGACTCACTCCGTGATATTCATGCGCAAGTGAAATATTCATACAGTTTACATCGCCTATAATACCGCTGCCAATCAGTCTAAGTGCTGCCTTATTGGATGGATATTCCCTGTACTGTTCTGCAACAACCTGCTTTTTACCGGCTTTATAATATCCGTAAAGCTTCTTTAGTGCTTCTATATCCAGCGCAGCCGGTGTTTCAGAAAGAACTGTTATGCCTCTGTCCATCCACTCCACCGCCACATTGCATATCTCCGCTTTATTCACCGCTATAACGGCAAAATCCGGTTTATATGCAGCACATTCCTCTTTTGATGTTGTGGTATGTATCTGATATTCCCGCGCAATCTTGTCTGCCTTTTCCTGCGTTCTGCAATATACCGCATCCAGACAGAATATATCCGGCATTGCCTTTGCAATTCTTACATAATAAAGGGCTCTCCAGCCCGCTCCAATAATTATAAAATGATACTTTCCCATAATAATCCTCATTTCTGAACAGCTTGTTGTAAAGCGGCGATTTTTCACACTAATCTCCATTCCGCAGGCATTTTAATGCCGGAGGAATCGCGAGCCAAATCTTATTTGGCTCTGCGATAAAAAGCGACTTTGTGACGCCTGCGGCACAAAGTGCTGTGTGAATAAGCGCATCAGCGTTATTTTTCACACTTACTTCCCATTTGTTTTATT
>ENA-OQIO01000018-OQIO01000018.1-human-gut-metagenome-genome-assembly--contig:-NODE-18-length-70796-cov-11.502130_pt1 | contig 70796 bp, 65 predicted proteins | sample MGYA00242573_ERZ504737 | MGnify/ENA primary metagenome ERZ504737 (study PRJEB26092, sample SAMD00036203) | human gut metagenome | host: Homo sapiens | study: EMG produced TPA metagenomics assembly of...
CTTTTCTTTTTGCATCTGTAAACTGGATATTTCTGCAGTTTTTCATACAAATCGTACCGTGAATTTTCCGCCGCGAAAAACGAAATTCGATATTTCAGGTCCCACCGTTTCGAATTCGGTCAGCTCAACGGCATTGCAGGGAACCATATTTCTCTCCGTCGTACGGTAAAAAAATAAAGATATTTTTTCTTTCATTCTGTTATCCTCTGTGCGTCCGCCGGTACTCATTCGGCGTCACGCCATATTTTTCTTTAAAAATTTTTGAAAAATACTGGCTCTTCTGATATCCTACGCTTTCCATGATTTCATGTACCCATCGATCTGTTCCGCTGAGCAGTTCTGCCGCTTTTTCCATCTTCACATCCGTAATATACGCGGAAAGATTTTTCCCTGTCTCTTCTTTAAATGTTTTTGACAGATACGCCGGATGCAGATGCGCCACTTCTCCTAAAATTTCCAGTGAGAGATCTTCGCCCACATGCTCTGCGATATACTTTTTCACGGCCGAAATACCGTCGTCTGGAAAACTTTCTTCTTTTTCGAAAAATTTTTCCATCACATGTTCCAGTGATATCTGGAAATCCTTTTTCAGGATAGGCTTTACGAGGTATTCTGTCACTCCATAGCGGAGCGCCTGCTGAGCATATTCAAATTCACTGTAGCCGGACAGAATAATTGTTTTCGTCGGATAATTTTTCTCGTCAATATACTTCACCAGATCCAGCCCTGACACGCGCGGCATGCGGATATCTGTCACCAGAAGTTCCGGCTTTTTCTGCTCAATCAGATCGCGCGCAATAGAGCCGCCCGACGCCGTCAGTACTTCTTCGAAGCCATAGCTTTTCCAGTCCACCAGTTTTTTGAGATACTCGGTCATATAGACTCATCGTCCACCAACAATACTTTCATAGGTAATTCCCCCATCTTTTTCTCTGTGCTCCGGAACCTTTTGTTTTTTTCTCCGCAAAAACTCCAGATTCTCACAGCCTCTTTACAGTCTTTCTTTCCCGTCAATCACAAAGGAAACGCACAATCCCTTCCAAATACTTCCTCCAAACTGCAGGCTGCTCTGTTCCCCATAATAATTGACAAGCCGCTGATTTACATTCCAGAGGCCGACACCCTCTTTTTCATCGCGGTTTTTCCTTGCCAGCCGTTCTTTCAGTGCGCAATCTGTTCCTCTGTCAGTCCATTCCCGTCGTCTGATATTTCGAAACAAATTTCGTCTTTTACTTTTTGATACACCTTTACATAAATATGCTTTGCATTTTCCCGCTCCTCGATCGCATGCTCAATTGCATTTTCGATGATCGGCTGCAGAATCAGCGGTGGAATTTTACATGCAGCAAGTTCTGGATCGGATTCTATTTCATACTCGATGTTTTTTCGCATCGCCATGATTTCCAGATACGACCGCGCATAGTCAATTTCCTCCTGAATCGTCGTAATTGACTTTTTCCGTGTACAATAACGGTAATACTGCGACAGATGCACTGCCATCTCTGTCACGGCATCGGGATTGTCCGCCGCGGTGACAATGAAGGAAAGGCTGTTGTACAGAAAATGCGGGTTGATCTGAAGCTGCAACTGCCGCATTTCTGCTTCGTTTCGAAGTTCCTGTTCTTTTACCGTTGCCTCCAGCAATTCATGCGTGCGGCGCACCATATGGTTAAATTGACGAAATACATAGGCGAATTCATTTTTCGGCATTTTGTAAATCTGCACGGTCAAATCTCCCACTTCCACCTGTTTCAGTTTTTCAGTCAGCAGATTCATCTGCATCAAAATATTTTTTACAAACAGAGAAATGTAAATCATTCCAAAAATCAGAATTGCCCCGAGCATAATGCCTGAGATCGTCATAATATTCCGCACCTGCGCATCATCTGCCTTGTCGGATAATAGGAAACCAGCTGCATTCCATTTTTTGTTTCATCTGAACGCACAATCTGATATTTCTGTTTTCCCACACGCACCTCGCAGACTTTTTCATTACTCTGTCGTATGATTCCTGCAATATTCTGCTCCACAGATTTCTGCGAAAGCACATTGATTTCTCCACCAAACATTAAAATACTGCCTCCCTGGTCCATTCCCGCAGCCATCTCCTTGATTTCATACAGAAAATCCTGATCCATTCGGAGCACCAGCCAGACCTCCTGATCTTCTCCCCTCCATTCCACAGTTCGTCTTCGCATATAAAAAATTTCCTGTTTATTGGCTGATTTCCACTGACTTTCCTTATTGTTTTCCCAGAAAGAATCCTCAAAATATCCCTGCCGCAGCGTGCTGATCTCCCGCCCGGATTTCGGCCAGTACAGCGTCATACCACTCATTCCGACCGTTCTTCCCTGACGTTCCTGAAAAAAGCTTTTCATTTTATTAATTTGCTGTACATATTCATAAACATCGTTGTTTTCAATTGCCGCATAGAGATTCTGCATATTTTCTCCATATAAAATACCATCTGCTTCAATTTCAATCTCTTTCCCCTTTTGTTCCAGAAGCGTTGCTGCATATTTTGTCTGAAGCTGTGCCGTCTGAATCAAAGATGCTTTCAAATTTGCCGTGCTCTGCCAGGACAGAAGCAGAAAGCTGGCAAGAATGATCAACAGAAAAACGGTAAAAATTCCAAAAATTGAACGTACTCTTTTCATATGCTTCCCCTCTCATTTTCTGCCCCTATTTTATCAAATTTTTCTGCTGACGCAAACCATTGTGAGATGCAAAGGCAGGGAATCGCCATGTTTTGACAACTCCCTGCTTTTTATTTTTGACTTTTCGGATCTTTTCGATCAGGCAGCTCTTATTTTACCGACTGATACCACTCATTAACCTCTTTTGTGATATCATCGCCGCCCTGTGCTTTCCAGTCTTCTACAAACTGATCAAATGCAGACGGATCTTCTTTTCCATAGATAATGTTTGTGTAAACCTGTTTCTCCATGGTCTGGAGCTGCTCCCATTTTTTCTTCATAGTATCGGTCGGAGCCGCATTGAACAGACTGGTCAGAAGTTCATCCTGATGCTCTGCTGCAATAACATAACCTTCTGCCATCGCCGGTGCGCTCTCAAAATACGATAATGCCGTTCTCTCAGCACCTGTTGTCGGTTCTTCCCCTGCCTGAAGCTTCAGATACATTTCTACGCTTTCACCAGGTGAATTTTTCAGTACAGTAGATTTTCCAGGCATAAATGGATCTGTCACCGGCGGATCAAATTTGGTTGTATCATACACAACTTCACCGTCTACAATATCGTAATCATAACCTTCCAGATAGCCATTCACAAAATCTCCTGTGCCGAATACAGCGTCATACAACCAATCATAATAAGTAAAGAAGGCTTCCATGTTGTTAAAATTTTTGTTGAACATCAGCCAGCCATCGTGGATCTGTCCCATCTGATAAGTCGGCTCACCATTCTCCTGCAGAATATTCGGATATCCTTTTACAACCGCATTTGGATCAGCAGAAGTAACATCTGCAACAGAGTTAATTGTCCACGGTCTTCCAACAAAGATACCTGCTTTTCCTTCGGTAAACTGTGTCATGGCATCCCACGCACCCGTTGCTGCAGCTTCCTGGAAAATCCAGCCATTTTTATGCCATTCGGCCATACGGGTCAGTGCTTCTTTATTTTCCTCGTTGATGGAGCCATACTGCAAATTTCCATCTTCATCTTCCTGCCATACGCCCGGAATGAATTTCCCGGAATACGCAGAGAACACGTTGACCGGATCAGAAACCCATCCGGTATTGTAAATATCATTCCGGAATAGGTGAATCCATACGTATCATCTTTGCCGTTTCCATCTGGGTCGTCTTCTGTAAACGCCTTGATGACAGCTTCAAACTCGTCCAGATTGGTCGGTGCCTGAAGCCCCAGATTGTCCAGCCAGTCCTGACGGATGACCATGATTTCTTCTGCATCCATGCACGGTGTGCAGGCAATTCCATACGTTTTTCCATCCTTCGTAACCGGATAGAAGGTTTCCGGATATTTATCATAGATCTCTTTCAGACGATCCGGCATATATTTTTCGATATCGTCATCAATTGCTTTGACCTGTCCGGATTCAATCATATCGGAAATCATCTGTGTTCCATAAACAGGAAATATATCGGGAAGTTTTTCAGAACCTGTCAGTGCCAGACGCAGCTTGGTGTCATAGTTGCTGGCATCTCCGCCGAGAAGCGTTGTTTCCATCTTTAATCCCAGTTTTTCCTCGGTCAGACGCGTCATCGGGTTATTGTTGATGTCCTCTCCATCACCATATCTTCCTGTGTTCTCGTCCAGCTGTTTTGCAATGGTAATTGTCAGTGTCGGCTCGTACTTTCCATCTGCATTTTTCGTTGCGGTTTCCTGCTGCGCAGATCCACCATCCTTGCCGCACCCACTCATCAACATCATTGCTGCCATTGCCGCTGATAAGATTACTGTACTCTGTTTTCTTTTCATGCCTCTTTTCCTCCATCATTTATTTTATAATGTTACAGCACGTTTTTCAAACCGGATTTTTTCAGAAAAATCTCTCTCATAAAATTATTCTTTGACTGCTCCCATAACGATACCTTTTACGAAGTATTTCTGCAGGAACGGGTAAACCAGAAGAATCGGAAGCGCTCCGATAAATACCTGTGCCGCTTTAATGGTACGTTCCGACATAGCCAGCGCAGATGCCGGATCCAGCGACAGATCCTGATTGTTTCCCTGCACAACGATCACCTGCAGGAAGGATGCCAGCGGATAGTTTTTCGTATCGGACATGTAAAGGATTCCGGTGAACCACTCGTTCCAGTAACCAACCATGATGAACAGTGCTACGGTTGCGAGACCTGCTTTGGAGAGCGGAAGGTAAATCTTTCGAAGTACGGTAAAGAAGCTCGCTCCGTCGATCAGTGCCGCCTCTTCGAGGGATTTCGGAATCGACTTGAAGAAGTTCATGATCAGAATCAGGTTGTAGCATCCGAACGCTCCCGGAAGAATGTAAACCAGGAAGTTGTTTTTCAGTCCTAAAGAAACATTGACCATGTAGCTTGGGATCAAACCGCCGCCGAACAGCATCGTGAATACGAAGAACCACATGAGCGGTGTTCTGCCGCGGAATTCTTTGGAAAGTGCATAGCCTGCTGTCGTGATGACGAACATGCTGAGCAGTGTTCCAAATGAGGTTCGGAGGAATGCAATGATCATGGACCGGATGAAGTTATTGTTGTTAAAAGTTTTTACATAGGCCAGCGGTGTGAAATCGATGGGCCAGAAGGTAACGGCTCCGCTGTTTGCAGCACTCTTTCCGCTGAAAGAGATTGCCAGCAGGTTCCAGAGCGGAAGGATGCAAAGCAGTGCCATGGTTACCAGAAAAATCGTATTGCAGACAACGAATACTTTTCTGCTTGTCGATGTATGACGCATGTTTATGTCCTCCCTCTTAGAAAATTCGATATCCCGCTACCTTATAGGCGATGCGGTAAGAAGCAACAGTAAGCAGCAGACTGATTCCCGATTTGAACAGGCCGACGGCGGTACCAAAGCTGTACTGTCCATTGATCAGTGACTGACGGTAAACGTAGGTGTCGATGATATCACCGGTGCTGTAAGTCAGTGGGGAATACAGGTTGAAGATCTGGTCGAACCCGGCATTCAGGACGTTTCCAAGGCTTAACGTTGCCATGACGATGATCATCGGCATGATGCCCGGAAGTGTAATGTGCCATGTCTGTTTCCAGCGGTTAGCGCCGTCCATCTCGGCTGCCTCGTAGAGGCTCTGGTCAATGTTGGAGATGGCTGCCAGATAAACGATCATTCCAAATCCGAAGCCCTTCCACAGGTCGGACGCAACGACGATCTGTCGGAACATGCCCGCCTCGCCGAGGAAGAAAATCGGATCAATACCGAATTTCTGAAGTACCATGTTGACGATACCGTCGGTTCCGAGGATATCGCGGAGCATTCCGGCTACAGTAACCCAGGAAAGGAAATGCGGCAGGTAAACCAGCGTCTGGATTCCTTTTTTCAGTCCTATGTTATGTACTTCATTCAGAAGCAGTGCCATGATAATCGGAACAATCAGTCCCAGAATAATTTTGCTGACAGCGATGATCAGCGTATTGATGATCGCCTGATACGATTCTTTGAATTCGAAGATCTGTCGGAAGTTATCCATTCCTACAAACTGTGAACCGGTGATGCCAAGCCACGGCTTGTAATCCTGGAATGCCATCACCAGACCGCCCATCGGCACATAGCAAAAAATAATTGCCAGCACGAACGATGGTAAAATCAGTACATACAGCGGCCAGTTATGCTGAACTTCCTGCTTCCAGGTTCTCTTCTGCTTCAACGCCGTTCCTTTTCCTGCTTTTTTCATTACAGCTCTCCCTCTCTTTCTTTCCTATTCCGAATCAGGAGTTCCGCAAAAAACATTTCGCTGCCATATCTGATTCTCAATAGTTCCGTGAATTTGTTTCTTTTTCTTTGTGGTTTTATTATATCTCCGTCATAGTGCCGAAAAACACACCACAAAATTAAGGTTGTGACCACTGGATTAATGTGTTTTGGGATATTATTAAAAATAACGCATGAAATTTTCTACTCCAAATCGCAAAAATTTCATACGCTATTTTAAAATTTTTTCTTATTTTCAAGTGTCTGTTTTCTGCTTTTTCAAATTCTTTAATCGTCGTTCTCTGTCACATACAATCCATGGTATCTTCCTTCATATGAAGCTGCGCCCAGTGCTCCGGTTCTTCCTTATCCTTGATAAAAACGCTCCTGTATTCTACCGATGGAAAATCTGTCCGCACATCCGATTCTTTCCGGCAAAGTTCTTCTTTTTCTTTTATCGGCACATCTGCTCAGTAATACCATGGGGAAACGCCTGCGAAGCGGCAGAAATCATAGATTACATAAATAGTTCCGCGCCGGTTTCTTCTTTTAAAACTGCCTTGGCCTGTAATATCTTCTGCAAATCATCCGCCAGATTCCGTGCTGCAATCTGAACCTTCAAAAAACCTCCAAACTGAATCACTCTGTATGATTTCAGTTTGAAGGTTCTGGTCATTCTTTATTCCAGGTTCATGCATAATCCCCAATCCTGGTCATTGGCATACGGATCGGCAAAATCGGTTTTCTGTCCGTTGACGGAATACGGATACAGGTACGCACAGGTCGCTGTTCCATCCTCAAAGAACATGGACAGCACGCCGCGCAGGGAATGCTCACCGCGGATATTATATTCTTCGTTTCCGGTCAGGCGAGCGTAACGCTTGAAGGTTCGACCGTTTTCTGCACTCCAGTAGTGCGGGAAGGTGTCTCCGAAGACTCTGCGTTTTCCGAACCAGTAGCCGTCCCAATGGCGGATTGCAATTTCATGCAGATGGTAGTCCGGCTGCTGGCCGTCGAAGAGTTCGAGGACGGCGATCTGCTGCTCGGCTCCGCGCAGGTATTTTTCTTCCCCGGTCACCTCGTAAACCTGAAGAATGACTTCGGCCGCCGGCTGTATGATCGATTGCTCGTAATTTACCTCCGAAGCCGGATAAGCCGTTCCGATCTCAATCAGTTGGTCGGCATGACGTCGGAACAGATCTTTTACTGTTTTCAGATCCTCCTGTTCTCCTGCTTTTTTCAGCTCTTGACAGAGCATCACAATCGGCATTTCAATCGGATAAAAACGGAATCCATCCTGTTCATAAAATTTTTCTGTGATACGAACTGCTGTCTTCAGATTTTCTTTTTCTCCCCACAGCTTCCAGCATTCAAGAAAGAATGTCACTGCCCATGGGTAGTTGTAAAGCCGGAAATAGCTGTTGTCCTTTCCGGAACAGTTGCAAACAAGACCTGTTGCTGCATTTACCAGCTCGCGAAGATAGAATGCATGGTACTCACGAAGACTCTGCTCCGCTTTTTCCCGGTCTTTTAAAAGATTCTGCTGCAGTGCCCGTGCAATCAGCACACCCATACCGGTACGCTCCCGTCCGGCATTGAAATCGTTTTCCGGCGTGCAGACGAGAATTTTTTCTTCGTTATCATACGGCAGATAGGCACCCTGCAGTTCTTTGATCTTTCCATGATACTGCTGGTGATCGACGATAAACGCACACCGTTTTGCCGCCAGTGTTTCCGGCCGCTCCTGCACGAGAAGACGGCAGGTGGTTTTCACCTCGTCGGCACAGATCGAAAGTACATACTCCCCTGTTTTTTCATTTTCAAACAGATATTCATAAACACCATTTTCCGTCTTTTCCAGCGATGTTCCGTTTACCGTCACTTTTTCCGCCGGAAATACCGGTTCAATGGTTACCTTACTCGTCTCTCCCGGATAAATCACATACTGCTCCGCATCCACCAGAATCACCTGGGAAAATGCTCTTAATTTCTCCCGGAAATCTTCGCGTCCCTGATGCGGAAATACTTTCCACTCCAGCGTCATCGTGTCTCCCGGCGCAAATTCCTGTGCGGACGGGTGCAGCCAGAAGCAGCCTCTGTCATTGCTCTGCAGTTTCAGATCGCGCTCAATACTGTAAGCAGAAAGACTGCCTTTTGTGAGTACCATTCCCAGATGCGGAGCCGCACCGCCCATGCGGAGTGCCATGATATAACTGGTATTTTCCCCGCAGAAAATATGTGCATGGCACCGGTAATCCCGGCAGGTCACACTGTCCGTGTAGCGATCCTGCAACGGAAATGAAACCCCAATACTTCCGGCATTTGTAAAATACGGATGCGCACCGTTGTAAGAAACCACAATCTTCGTTGTCAGCACATCTCCGTCTTTCTCATTCTGCACCTCAGCCGAAAACTCCGGCGGGCATTTCACCTCGGCGTATGGGAAATCCTCCCGCAGCCAGTTCATCTGTTTTGGATCTTTGGAAAATACAATTTCTTTCACGTTCCCAACTCTCATTTTTTATTTCCCCTTTCGTTTTTTTGATCCCGCTTTTTGAACTCCATGTAAAATTTATTTGCTGCTTTGATCATACTATATCTACATGCTCTTTTCTATATCTCTTTTTCCGTTTTACTTTATTTTTTCTTTCTTGCCGATAGTATTTTTTCTCAATTTTTGTTATACTGAAAATGTATGCGTATCAAACTCCGGCATTGCTCTTTCAAGCTGCCGACACATACATAAACTTCATAAAAGGGGGTATCTTTTTCATGGATACGTATGTCATTTTAAAAGACCTGGCAATCATTATCGTATTCGCAAAATTGTTTGGTATTCTTGCCAGAAAATGCAAGGCTCCGCAGGTTGTGGGCGAGCTGATTGCCGGTATTGTCCTTGGACCCAGTGTGCTGGGACTCGTTCAGCAGTCTGACTTTCTCGCACAGATGGCGGAGATCGGTGTCATTTTGCTGATGTTCTCCGCAGGTCTTGGCACCAGCCTGAAGGATCTGCTCCGCACCGGAGTGAAATCCCTGCTGATCGCCTGTGCCGGTGTTTTTGTTCCTCTCGTTCTTGGAGCCATCTTATACATGAGCTTTTATGGCTTCTCTGCTGTCGGAACGGAAGAATTTTACCACGCTGTTTTTATCGGTGTTATTCTGACTGCGACATCTGTCAGCATCACCGTACAGGCCTTGAAAGAACTCGGCAAGCTGAAAACAGAGGTTGGAACAACCATCTTAAATGCACCATCATCGACGATGTCATTGGTATCATTGTGCTGACTGTTGTCATCGGTTTTAAAGATCCGACATCCAATCCGCTGAAAGTAGCAGCCTCCACCATTCTGTTTTTTGCCCTTGCGATTGTGCTCGGTTTTCTCTGCTTTAAGCTGTTCAACCGTATGAACTCCGTATTTCCGCACACCCGCCGTCTCCCGATTCTGGGTCTTGCACTCTGCTTCGGACTGTCCTACATTTCCGAAAAATATTTCGGCATCGCCGATATTACCGGTGCATACGTTGCGGGCGTTATCCTGTGTTCCCTCGATTCTTCCGATTACATCGAAGAAAAAATGGATATCAGCTCCTATATGATTTTCGGACCGATTTTCTTTGCAAGTATCGGACTCAAAACAACGCTCAGCGGCATGAACGAGAAATTCGTACTCTTTGCCATCTGTTTCGTCATCGTCGGCCTTGTCGCAAAAATTATCGGCTGTGGCCTGATGTCAAAGGGATGCGGCTTTACCTGGGGCGACAGCCTGAAAATCGGTGTCGGTATGATGACCCGCGGTGAAGTCTGTCTGATCGTCGCGCAAAAGGGTCTGAATGCAGGCTTTTTATCCGGCGATTTCTTCAGTGCCGTGATTCTGCTGATTCTCTTCTCGAGTGTTGCAACACCGATTATACTGAAAATCTTATACGCGAAAATGCCGACGGCAAAAGATTCTGCAAAGGCATCCTGACTTTCCTTTTACCAAAACAGGGCGCTGTGCCATTTCCTGCACAGCGCCCTGTTTTTTTCATATCAACCGGTAAGTTCTGATTTCTTCTACCACAGAATCTTCTCTGCCTCAGCTCCATCCGCAAACGGTCCCGGCATTGCTGCCACGCCGCGGTGCTCGCCAAGATAGTCCTGATCGAAGATAATCGTGCTTCCGTCCGGATCTTCGAATCTCTGCTCCGGCTCGAAGGCGTATCCTAAAATATCACTGTTGATAATTCCCGTCCGGAAATCCTTCAGGAACTCATACACGTTCGTCTTGATGGAATAGTGGCCGTCTTTTTCCACAAGTTCCACCTTAACCTGGTTCTCGTTATCCATAAGATTCTCTTTTTCATTCACACACGCCTTTGCTCCGTTAAAGTAAGCGTTTCCGTTTACCCAAACCGGCAGATGGCACTTGTTGTGATACGGCTCCAGCTTGCTCATGTCGGCCGGTTTATCCAGCTCAAAGTGGCTGATCCACTCGTCATAGGTCGGATACTCGTCGAACACATGCGTTCCGACCTCCTGGTTATCCTCCATCTTGAAGCCCATGTCCTCAACCGTTTCTGTTTCCTCAACCGGGTAATTCTGGATAAAGATGTTGTTGTAGAACCGGTCATCGCCATGCAGGAATGTCATGAATCCGGCAACCTCGGTACGGTGACGGATGTGATACGGCGTGTAACGGTCTCCTGTTCCGCCGCCAACTGCAGTTAATGAGCCAAGCATCAGATTGTGTACGCAGGCAATACCATCGGTCGCCATACGAACGCTGACCGGTGAGAGCATAATGTTGTTATCGATCAGGGTCGGACCATGGCCAACCTCGATGAAAATATCCTGACTCATCATTGCGCCCTCTGCCTTTGGTGTTCCCTCCGGCGGGCAGTTGTCGTGCAGCAGGTTCTGGGTCAGGCGTGTTCCCTGTGCCTCCCAGTCGCACCAGATGCCCATCGTACAATGATGAATATGATTTCTTCTCATCACAACATCGATCGCTGCATGCATCTTGATACCGGAAATCTCGCTCCGCCAAGCTGCTGCATATTATTGATGTTGTGAATGTGGTTGTCCTCAATGATACTGAACACACCGCCCATCCGTCCGACAATACCGGTCTGCTCACAGTGATGGATGTGGCAGCGGCGGATGATATGGCTTCCGATGTTCTCCTTCGTCCAGCCGTGATACTGGCCGCGGCACACAGCATCACGCTCCATCTGGGTCGGGCTTTTTACGTGTTTTCTGGTAAAGTAATGGTCGTTCTCCGGATCGTAATATTTTCCGAGCGAAATACCGCAGCACTTGCTGTTGCTGACCTCACAGTCCTCAATAATCCATCCCTTCGACCAGTGCGGACCGATCATACCGTCCTGATAAGCAGCCGGCGGCGCCCATGTCGTTGCTGCCTTGCTGACATCAAATCCACTGAACGTAATGTAATTTACGCCTGTTTTCGACGGCATAAAGCAGTTCCGGCGCACGTTGATTTCTACTTTTTCCTCCGTCGGGTTTTTACCCTGGAAGTTTGCGTAGATGACCGTCTGATTTTTCTCTTTGTCCTGCTCGGTATACCATTTGTAAACCGACCACTCCGGCTCCCAGGACGGCGCATAAACCTCGCCCTTGATACACTCCTCGAGCGTCTCTGCCTCGTATAACTGGCGGTCATTCAGATAAACCGCGCCGGTATGGCGTACCACCGGTGCAAAATACCAGTCACCGCCGACCATTGTCGTGTATGGGTTATAATTGCCAAAAACTCCGTTGTCTACACGGCATACCCACACATTATCTTTGTAATGCTCCCAGTCATTCATCGTTTCCGCACCGGTGATCTTTGCGCCGAGCGGCTTCTCACTCTTATAGATGATTCTTTCATTCTCGGTTCCGCCGTTGACCGGATCAACATATTCATGGTAAATACCAGGTGCAACCAGAACTTCATCTCCTGCCTTTGCAATTTTTGCCGCATCGTTGATGAACTTGAACGGCATCTCTTTTGTTCCGTTTCCATTCTTCGGAGCGGAATTATTGACATAGTAAATCATTTCTCTATACTCCTTTTTGTTATAGTAAAACCCGAAAACACTGCAAAAAAGGCTGTGACGCAATCATTCACTCTCTGCGGCGCTGAATTTTTTACGCTATTTTTTTGCGGGTCTATAGAATTTCTTTACGATAATGCTTCTTCCGCAGCCTCTTTTGATGCAAACGGGCCCGGCAGCGGATGAATGCCCTGACGGTTTCCGAAGTAGTCATATCGGAACACGATCGGCGTTCCATCCGGATTCTCATATTTCTGTTCCGGCTCAAATGCCATGCCAAGCGTCTCCGTTGAGATCACTGCACAGGCATTCTGCGGCAGATAATCGTAAACATTGGTCTCCAGTTTCCATTTTCCGTTCTCTTCTTTTACACCGATGGTGATTTCATGCTCGGTATCCACTACAGCGTCCTGTTCCTGCTCCGCCGGCTTCGCCCCATTGAAGTAAACGTTGCCGCCAAGCCATACCGGCAGCTTCTCGTAATACAGATCCGGCGACTTTCCGGAGCCCATTCCGCAGTAGCCCTCAAATCTTGCCACGTACTCCTCCAATGTCGGATATCCGCTGTACGGTGCGGTTCCTGCTGTCAGATTTCCGTCATCCCACTCATTATCTCCGGTCAGTTTACGGATTTCTTCCATTCCCGCACGAACCGGCTTCTGGATGAAGATATTATTGTAGAACCGGCAGTCACCGTGAAGAACTGTCATAAATCCGTTGATCTCCGTGCGATGCGGCACATGGTACGGTGTGTAGCGCGGCGACGGCAGCTTGTCGGAGCCATTGTTGACACCTCGGCCGACAGCAGTAAACGATCCCGCGATCAGGTTATGTACTACCGCAACACCCTGTGTTGCCAGCTTCATAGCGCGGTCCGAAAGCAGTACGTTATTATCCACCAGCGTCGGTCCGTGGGAAATTTCAATAAAGATATCCTCGCCGATACCGTCCATACCTTCTGGATTTGCATTTTCCTCGTTCGGCAGCGTATTGTCATGGAACAGGTTCTGCGTAACACGTGTGCCCTGTGCCTGCCAGTCGAGCCAGAGGCCTCTCGTACAGTGATGGAAATGGTTTCTTCGAATGATCACATCGATTGCTGCATGCATCTTGATGCCGCCGATCTCCGCACCCGCAAGGTTCTGTTTATTATTGATATGGTGAATGTGGTTATCCTCAATAATCGAGAACACACCGCCTAAGTGGCCTACAATACCCGTCTGTCCACAGTCGTGGATGTTGCACCGGCGGATGATGTGGCTTCCGATGTTTTCCTTTGTCCATCCCTCCCGCTGCGCCTGGCAGATACAGTCACGCTCCGTCTGTGTACCATCTTTGAATTTCCATTTGAGCCATTTATTGTCATTGTTCGGCTGTCTGTATTTTCCAAGTGAAATGCCCGAGCACTTCGAATCTGAAATCTCACAATCCTCGATGATCCATCCCTTTGACCAGTGCGGGCCGACCATTCCTTCCTGATATGCCGTCGGCGGAGCCACTGGGTTGCCGCCTGTTTTACAACAAAGCCGGACAGCGTGATATAACCGATGCCTCCTTCGATGGATAAAAGCAATTCTCGCGCACATTAATTTCCACCGTTTCCTCATTCGGGTTTTTCCCCTGGAAATTCACATAGAAAACGGTCTCATTCTTCTCTTCGTCCTGCTCCACATACCAGGTGTAAACCGTGAATGCCTGATCCCAGGATTTTTTATAGATCTCCGGCTTTTTCACCTGATCCAGACTTGTCACCTCATACATGGATTTTCCATTCAGATACACTTCTCCGGTATGTGCCGTGTAGGATGCGATAAACCAGTCACCGCTGACCAGTGTCGTATATGGATTGTAATCCCCAAACAATCCGTTCGAAACGCGCGCTGTCCACACATCACCTTCCAAATGCTCCCAGTTATCCACAATTTCCGCACCGGTAATCACAGCTTTTCCCGGTTCCACAGAACGGTACACAATTCTTGCATCCTCACATCCCGCATTCGCCGGATCTACATATTCCCGATATACGCCAGGCGCTACAAGCACCTCGTCGCCGGGCCTTGCAATTTTTGCCGCCTCGGAAATCGTCCGAAATGGATATTCCTTCTGCCCATTTCCGCTTCGCACAGCATTTCCATCTACATAAATCTGCATTTTTCGCTTACCTCTCACTTCTTCACTCTTCATAAACTTTTATTGTTTTTTGTGAATTTTCGCCAAAATCACATCACTCTTTTTCCGATTTCTGCCGTTCTTCACAATTTTCATATCTTAACCATAATACAGATCCTAGTAAAACACTACTTATATATTGCCGATCATTGCCCAGATGTTTCGATTTTTTCTATATTTTTTCTCTCTTCTGTTGTATAATACCGTTTATCAGATACGGAGGATTCTTTTGCCATGAAAAACGATTCGACTTCTTTTTTCGAAAACAATCATTTTGCTAACAGCTATGTTTACGATATCTCTATTTCGCATGTCCCCGCCTATTTCGGTCTGCACTGGCATCACTATATTGAAATTGTGCTTGCACAGGATGACGGCATTATCTATGAAGTAAATGGAGAAACCTTTCCGCTGAAGCCCGGTGATCTTCTTTTTATCTGGCCCGGCGAGCTGCACGCTGTTTCCACAATCAACAGAGAACATCGCCTGATCATGCTTCAACTCGATGCAGATTTTCTGGAAAAACGCGTGGATTTCCAGTCTGTTGCTTATCTTTTTTATCAGATCCGTCTTCTAAATCAGAACAACTTCCCGGAAATCGAAAAACTCCGCGGATTTCTGACAGAGCTGCGCAGGCTCTCCCTCTCCGGTATCAGTTTTTCCGAGCTGCGCGGATGCGTTCTGCTGTATCAGTTTTTTATTCTGCTCGGCGAAAATCTCTCCGTGCCGACCGAAACTGCCGCACCGCAAAAAACAGGCCATTCCGCACAGGTACACCGCCAGATGATTGCTGCATGTACCTGGATCTCGAGTCACTGCACCGAACCGGTTTCCCTGGAAGAAGCATCAAAGGTCGCCGGATTCTCCCGCTGCCATTTTTCCAAGCTGTTCCGCGCATACACCGGCCTCTCCTTCACGGATTTCGTCACCAGGGAACGGCTCCATATCGCCGAAAACCTGTTAAAAAAACCGGATCTCACGATCACCGAAGTGTCGCTCGAATCCGGTTTTAACAGTATTTCTACGTTTAACAGAGTCTTTTTGAAATCAAAAAATGTAAGCCCTACCGACTTCCGTCAGATGTACCTGCAATCCTATCAGAAATAGGCTATGAATTCGGCATGGCCTCCGGTCTTTCGCAGGTGGATGGAACCTTCTCAAATGCACCCGTTTCCGCACTCTTCATAATCTGATCGATCGTATCGAGTACGTGATATGCCATTTTGGCATTCGCACGGTTTAGTCTGCCCTCTGCAATTGCTTCTGCCATCTCGGACGGACCGAGGCCGCGGCTGTTTTCGCTGTAGGCAAAGCCATAATCCAGCACTTCCGGAACTGCCTGCTGTGTCCAGTCCTTCACGCCCGGAATGTAGACGATATCGCCGCCGAAATTGTTCGGGTCCACCAGCTTTAAAATACCTTTTTTGCCGTAAATTGTGAATACCGCCTGATCGTTGATGGTGCTGTCGCCATTGACACAGAATGTGCCGGTCACGCCGTTTTTCATTTCCAGAATCGTGAAAGCCTGGCTCTCGTTGCTGTAGTCAAATTCCTGGCCGTATTCCGGGCTGTCCGGGACGACATTGACGCGCTTCGGCGCAAGGTTGCGCACGGAGGAAACGACACGGTCCACCGGGCCGAAAAGGCTGACGATGGCGGTCAGATAATAAACACCGAAATCGTAGCAGATACCGCCTCCCGGCATCCGCAGAAAACGGAAGATGCTCGCCAGCAAATCAAGATCGCGGTTTGCGCATGCTTCGAAAGATGTCACCTCGCCGATCAGCCCGTCGTCGATCGCTTTTCTTGCGGTCTGCAGTGCCGATCCAAGGAAGGTGTCCGGTGCGGAACCGAGATAGAGATGTTTCTCCTCTGCCAGCTCGATCAGTTTCGCTGCCGTTTCCGGTGCGAGGGTCATTGTTTTTTCAGTGTAAACGTGTTTTCCGGCTTCCAGTGCCTGACGGATCAGCCCCTCGTGGGTCGGTGCCGGTGTCAGAATGACTACCATTTCAATCGACGGGTCTGCCAGAATTTCCTCGTAGGTACAGCCCTTGATGCCATACTGCTCTGCTTTCTTTTTCGCATGTTCAAGATGGCCTGCGCAGCATGCTGCTACCTCAAGATTCTCAAAGTTATGAATCATGTTCGTCAGATAAATATCACTGATCGCTCCGCAGCCGACAACGCCGACTCTCATTTTTTTCGTTTCTGTTGTTCCCATTTGTAAAAATCCCCTTTACTCTTTGTTTTTTGATTCTGTTCTGATAAAAACCCTTATCTTTTTTATACAACGAAATGTCTGAAAAAACAAGCATTCCGGCTCATATTTCACTTTCAAAATGAAAAAACCGCCCACGGTTTCTGCAGATTCTCTGCATCACCGCGGACGGCCTTTTTCTGTTGTTTACTCCACGCTTTTCAGTGATTCAATCATATCAATTTTTCTTAACCGGTAGAACATCATAAAGTTGACGAACAGAGCAAACGCCAGGGTAATCAGGCGCTCCAGCCGTAGCTCCGCGGGAACACGTTTCGTCCGAACATCATCATATCGACCTCGACGGTCTGAATTACGCAATGATGTAAAAACGTTCCAATTCCCATGCCCGCGATAACGCCGAACAGTGTCAGCACCATGTTTTCCCGGTACACGTACGATGCCACCTCGCCGTCGAAGAAGCCGAGCACTTTCAGCGTTGCCAGCTCTCTCTGTCGTTCGGTGATGTTAATGTTGTTCAGGTTGTACAGCACCACAAACGCCAGCAGGCCCGCCGATACGATCAGCACCACGATGACGATGTCGAGGGAACGAAGCATGTTGTCAATCTGATCAATCAGGTCGGATGTGAACGAGATTGCCGCTACACCGTCGTACGTCATGATTTTTTCTCCGAGTGCTGTCTCATAATTGCCCGACGTGTCCTGATATTTCATCAGAAGCTGGTTGTAATCCGGCGCTCCGCCGAACAGCTCCTCGTAGAGATCCGGGGCCAGATACAGGTAATGGCGCACGTAGTTTTCGACGATGATCGAAATCTTTACGTCCACAATATCGTCGCCTTTTTTCAGCTGAACCGTGTCGCCTGCTTTTACGCCGAGCATCGTTGCTGTCTTTTCGCTGATGGCTGCGCCGCCGTCGGTCGGGAATTCGTAAACTTCTCCGCTTTTCCGGTCTCGGAAGGCATAGAAGTCATTGAAATTCGTCAGTTCTTTCGGCACTTCAAGCACTGCATCCACGGTCTTTTTGTCGGTCTGCAGTTCGATGTTCTGGCAGTACATTTCCAGCAGCTCATCGATGCCGCTGTAGTTTTCCAGATCGGTCTGCAATGCTTCTTTTTCGGATTCATCCACGTCTGAATTCAGCACAGCATTCGCCTGATAGGTAAAGAGGCTGACGAACTGGTTTTTCGCAATCGCGGTGATGGAATCCTGAAGGCCGAAACCGACGAGGATCAGACCCATGCATCCGCCGATTCCGATAACGGTCATGAAGAATCGTTTTTTATACCGCACCAGATTCCGCACGGTTGATTTCTGCGTAAAGTTCAGATGTTTCCAGAGTACGCCGATGCGTTCCAGGAAAATCCGTTTGCCGTTTTTCGGTGCTTCCGGCCGCATCAGCTCTGCCGGACCTGCGGCGAGTTCTTTGTAGCATGCCGCGATCGTCGCCACGCCGGTGCAGGCTGCACTCGCCAGAATCGCAAGGCCTCCCTGCTCCCAATTCAGCGGGGTCATGTAATACGGGAGTCCGGTATACAGCATGCCGTAGGCATTCATAATAACCCAGGGCAGGATTTTTTCTCCAACCACCACGCCCGCGAGAGCGCCGGATACGGTGGAGAGCATCGCGTATGCGAAATATTTAAAGGCGATCACGCCGTCGGAATAGCCGAGGGCTTTTAACGTTCCGATCTGCTGACGCTGTTCCTCGATCATTCGTGTCATCGTCGTCAGGCTGACGAGAGCAGCCACGAGGAAGAAGATAACCGGGAAGAATTTTCCGATATTCGAGATACGGCCGGCATCCTGACCGAAGCTCTCAGTTGACGTTACCTTATTCCGTCCCCAGACGTACCACGTTGGTTTTTTCAGGTCTGCGAGTGTTTTCTCACCGTCCGCAATTTCCTGCTTCGCATCCACGATTTCTGGTTCGGCGTCGGCTTTTGCTTTTTCGTATTCGGCTTTGCCGTCCTCAAGTTCTTTTTCTTTATCGGCAATTTCCTGTTTCGCATCCGCAAGGGAGATTTTTCCGTCGGCGATTTCCTGTTTCGCGTCGGCAAGCTGGGTTTCACCGTCGGCAATCGTCTGCTTTGCTTCGGCAAGCTGACTTTCTCCATCGGCGATCGTCTGCTTTGCTTCTGCTAACTGGGTTTCGCCGTCGGCGATCGACTGTTTCGCTTCTGCAATTTGACTTTCTCCATTGCTTATCGTTTGTTTTGCGTCCGCCAACTGGCTTTCTCCGTCGGCAATTGTCTTTCTTCCTTCCGCAAGCTGAGCCTCGCCCGACTGAATCGTCTGCTGATATGATGCAATCTGCTGCTCGCCATCCACGATCTGCGCTCTGGCGGCTGCAAGCTGTGCTTCGCCCTCTTCCAGTTTGCTGCGGTTTGCCTCGATCTGTGCTTCTCCTTCTTCGATCTGCGCTTTCGCTGCATTGAGCTGTGCTTCTCCATCCTCCAGCTGTTTCTGGTAAGCACTTGCCTGCGCTTCTCCATCTGCAATCTGCGCAAGACCGGCTGTAACCTGCGCTTCACCGTTTTCCAGTTCTTCTTTTGCAGCAGCAAGCTCGTCCTCACCGGCGGCGCATTCCTGCTCTTTTTCCGTTAACTGCGCATCTGCCGCTGCAAGCTGATTTTCCGCATCTGTAATCTGTGCCTCTGCTGCTACAAGCTGAGCCTCTGCTTCAGCGCTGGCTGCCTCAAACGCTGCGATGTTTTGTTCCAGAAATGTTTTCTGCTCATGCATCGTGGAAAGCTGCTGTGCTAACTCTGTCTGCTTTGCTTCCAGCGCAGTTTTCTGTTCCAACAGGGATGCATACACTTCATCTTCTTCTGTCAGTCCGTCAAGCTGAGCCGTAATCGCCTCGATCTGCCTGCCACTTCTGTCTGCGCAGCTTCCACGTCTGAAAGCTGGCCGCCAAGCTGGGCTAACTGATCCTTTGCTGTTTCGTACTGGTTTTTCTGCTCCTCGTACGCTGCTTTCTGCGCTTCATACTGTGCGCGTCCTGCAGCGGTTTCTTCTTTTTTGCTTTCCAGTTCCTCACGCGCGGCGGAAAGCTGTTCCTTCGCAGCATTTAATTCTGTTTCTTTTACGGAAAGCTGTTCTTTTGCCGCATTCAGTTCCGTCTGTTTCTGACTCAGCTCAGTTTTTGCTGCCGAAAGCTGCGCCATTTTTTCTTCTAACTCTGTTTTACCAGATGCAAGTTCTGTTTCTTTCGCTGCGAGCTGTGTCTTTCCGTCAGAAAGTTCTTTTGCTTTCGCTTCCAGTGCTGCCTTTCCGCTTTCCAGCTCTGCTGCTTTCTGATTCAGCGTTGTTTTTCCGCTTTCCAGTTCTGCCGCTTTCTGACTCAGCGTCGCTTTTCCACTTTCCAGCTCTGCCGCCTTTGCTTCCAACGTCGCCTTTCCGCTCGCAAGTTCTGCCTCTTTGTCTTTCAGCGTTGCCTTGCCGGATACCAGTTCCTGTTCTTTATCGGCGATCGTTGCTTTCGCACTGAGAAGTTCCTGCTCTTTTTCTGCAATGGCCTGTTTTCCGTCAAGGAGTTCCTGTTCTTTCTCAGCAATCGTCTGCTTTCCGTCAAGGAGCTCCTGTTCTTTGTCCTTTAACGTCTGCTCACCGTCGAGAAGTTCCTGCTCTTTGTCTGCAATCGTCACTTTCGCGTCGGCAAGCTGCTGTGCACCGTCATCCAGCTCTGTTTTTGCGTCCGCTAATTTCTGCTCTGCATCAGCGACCTGCTGTTTTGCATCATCAATCTTTTCCTGTCCTTCGGTTTTGACTGCCGTATACCGCCGGTCGCACGCCGCATCCTCGAGCGCTTCAATCTTCGTCTGTACAGCCTTCACCGTCTCATCATACGCATCGCTGTAGCTCGCCTCTTCCTGTGCGCCGTCCGCCTGGACGTAAATCTCTGTATAGAGATCCGAGGTAAATGTCTCCGGAAGCAGCAGTGCAAAACTGTTGATGCTTCCGTTTCCAATCGAGCCCGTTCCCCGGTTCAGCTCCATATAATAAGGGAGTGTCGCCGAACCAACAATCGTAAACGTGTCCCCGGTCAGCGAATCTGAGAGCGGATCCTCCGTTCCGGAAGTGAACGTTACCTGATCTCCGATCTCACAGCCGGAACTTTTCAGAAACTGCGTATCAACAAGAATTTCATCCTGTTTCTCCGGCATCCGTCCCTCGACCACGCGCGGCTCATTCACACCGTCCGTCAGCGCAATCAGTTTCACAACCTGCTCGCTCTCGCCGATGTCATGCAGCACTTCCACCGTTTTTCCGCCGTAGACCGCTTTCACGCCATCCGTCTTCGCGATATCCGCCAGATCATCGTCTGTCAGCCCCAGCGTTCCAAGGACTTTCAAATCCATATAATTTACTTCATCATAATACCGGTCCGCCGAAACCTTCATATCCCCTTCCGCCGACCGGATGCCCGAGAAAAACGCCGCGCCAAGAAGCACGATGAAAAAGACTGACAGAAACCGCCCCTTGTTCTTTGTGATTTCCCGGATAAAGTCTTTTCGAAATGCTCTCATCGTCCACCTACCATTCTATCTCTTCCACCGGCGTCGGGTTCTCATTTGTTTTCATGCCCGCCACTTTTCCGTTTCGAATTTTAATCACGCGGTCCGCCATCGGTGTCAGCGCCGAGTTGTGGGTGATGACAATGACCGTCATCCCCTTCTCCCGGCAGGTATCCTGCAGCAGCTTTAAGATCGCTTTTCCCGTCACATAATCGAGCGCGCCGGTCGGCTCATCGCAGAGCAGCAGTTTCGGATTTTTCGCCAGCGCACGCGCAATCGCCACACGCTGCTGCTCCCCGCCCGAAAGCTGCGCCGGGAAGTTATTCATTCTCTCTTCCAGCCCAACCTCCTCAAGCACCTCCGACGCATCCAGCGGATGCTTACAAATCTGCATCGCCAGCTCCACATTCTCGAGCGCCGTCAGGTTCTGCATCAGATTATAAAACTGAAAAACAAATCCAATATCCTCCCGCCGGTACTGGATCAGCTTCTTGCCGCGGTATTTGCTGATTTCCGCGCCGTCCACCAGCACCTTTCCGGAAGTCGCTGTGTCCATTCCGCCTAAAATATTCAGCACCGTCGTCTTACCCGCACCGCTCGGTCCAACAACAATCACAAACTCACCCTTTTCCACATCAAAACTGATTCCATCCGCGGCCTTGATGGTGACTTCACCCATTTTGTATGTCTTGGTTACATCCTGAAGACTCACATATCCTGCCATGCTCTTGTGTTCCTCCTATGTAAAATTCAATATCCCTCATTTCCTTTATTGTACCAAGCCGTTGCCGCGGCGGCTAGTCCTAAGAAGGCGAATTTACTGTTTTTTTATAAATATTCCTGGGCAGACCGCATTCTCAGCTTTTGCATTTTTCCATACATTTGCAGAATAAAACAGCCGCTACCGTGCTTGCTGCCGTTGCCGCCAGTGCCGGTCCGACAATGGCCGTTGGATGCACGCTGCCATACTGGCTGCGGTATGCAATCACGTTGACCGGTATCAGCTGCAGGGAAGAAATATTTAAAATCAGAAAGGTGCACATTTCCCGGTTTGCAGTTCCTTTCGGAACAGCGGCCGGATTTTTGTTTTTCCGCCGTTCCTCTTCCAGCTCTTCGAACTGTTCCATGGCAAGAAGGCCCGGCGGCGTTGCCGCTGCGCCAAGACCGAATACATTACAGATCATATTTGTGGCAGCCGATTGGATGGCCGGGTGATCCGATGGTACCTTTGGAAACAAAAAGCGCATGACCGGTCCCATCTTTTTTACCAGGCTGTCGATCATTCCCGCTTTCCTTGCAATCTCCATCAGCCCGCTCCAAAGGCCCGTCACACCCAGAAGAGAAATTGCCAGCACAACTGCCTCTTTTGAAGCGCGCAGCGCACCGTCTGTCACCTCCGGCAGTTTTCCGCAAAAAGCACCGTAGGCAATGCCAAGAAGAAGCATACCGCTCCAGAGTCTGTTCATGGATTCACCTGCGTTCATCCGTTATCTTTATACGATATGCTTCTTTTCTGTTTTTCATGATATTTTGTTTCAACCCACAGATAAGACGCCGTTGTCACGCCCGCCAGCTTTGTGAACAGCTTTGCCACCGCGGTATCTGTTTTCTGTCATTTCTTTCTTTTGTTCTGTCGTTCACAGCCTCCTGCGCTTCTCTCCATTCCAAAATAAGTTTTGTTTTCCCATAAAATCAATTTTCTTTTAAAAAAATCGGATCATAGGAATCATTAAAAGTTTAATTTATGTTTTCATCTGATTTTTTGTCTAATTTTTATGCCTATTTCATATAGTTTTTCAAATAATAGTATAATAAACACAAATTTTAGCCGGAATCGGATCATTCTATTCCATACCAAAACAACAATCCGATACCCAAAATACAAAAGCGCATCACTTGAAACGCTTGACTTCAGGAGGGAAAATATGAGTGCAAGATTAGTATTAACAGTAAAAGATTCCAATCGAATGGCAAAAGATCTTTCCATGAGCGTCATGGACAAAATGTTTCATCCACTCAAGTACAATAAAATGATGAATTCCAAAGCAAAAATAGGCATCTTTATTGATGACGAAAAAGAAGGAACTTTATATGAGGCATCTAAGACTCCATATGAAATCAGCTTAACTCCTGGCGTTCATCGTATTTCTATGATAGATCCGGCAAAAGACAGCAAAAAAGGGAATGTCAATCTGATGGGGTCCATCATTGGATTTTCTGCAGGCAGCGGCCTCGCAGAACAAATATCCGTCGGCGAAATAGGAAAATCCTTAGCCGGTGCCATGTTTAAAACTGGTGATGGTTACCTGGATCTGGATTTAAAAGACGGAGATATCTTAAAAGTTCAGTGTCAGCCGGAATTGGCGGAAAAGTATCTATCAAAGTATTAAAATAAGAATTGCCAAAGCATATCATGCAAAGCAATCGGATGACAAGGGAGGCAAAATATTTTTTGCCTCCAACATCATTTTATCAGCAGACACCTGGAGGAAATAAAATATGGACTTTCCTGTTTCGATTCCATGGGAAACTCTTGATCCCGAAATATTACAAAAAGCGATAAATTCAGGTAGTAATTACAGAACCTATTGTGATGAAAAATCATGGGATATTTCTTTTGAAATAGAATTTCTGGAAAAAGAAGAAATCATCTTTCTTCTCCTGGTTGAGCACGGACGCCGCAAAGGCGGAACTTCTGTGCAAAAGACAAATGAACGAACGGAAATTTCCAAATATACAAAAGAAGAACAGGCAAAAATGGTAAATGCTTTTAATCAAAAACTTGATACTTACGAAGCGTGGAACTCTCTGTTTGTCGGACCAACGACAAGTATGTTTGGAAATCATGTGTATGAATCCTATATGGACTATATGTATTCCTGGGATCACTTGGGCGACAGAATTTTTCTGTCCAATTATTATGAACGTCAATTATATTCTGTGCAATCCGATACCCATGTTACAGTAAAAAGCAATCAGGAAGGATATGATTCTATCTATGAGCTGGCGCAGGCAAAGGTAACAGACCATACCTTAGAAGGTATCTGCTGGAATTTTTTCCCGAAGCTCCTGTTTTCCAAGGGAGATCTCGCGGGTGCGCCGTACCATGATGTCTATCATCGTCTGGAAATTCTGACAGATACAGAATATCTGCTTGTTCCGGCGCTGCTTTCACTCAAAGAAAAATATGAAATTACAGCAGTCGCCGGAAATCTGGATTGCCCGCAGATGCATTCTCATGCAATGACACTGAAAGCAGCAGTACAACAAGCTATTTTTAAAAATATCTTTGGAAATCTCTTTCCGGAAAATGGATTTTTGCTACAGAAAGCCCCAAAGAAAATGCTGCTTTCTGCTCAAAAACAGGCAGAGGAATTTTCTGTTGCGTCTATGAATGCCCGAAAATATCCCGAGCTCCTGATGCAGGCAGCTGCAAAAGAAAATTTTCATTGTACAGCCTTTCAGATTCTGCAATTTTCCAACAATCCATATCTGTCGGCCTTTGATAAAACAGATCTTTTCAGAAGATGCATGGCCATCAGTAATCAATCAGAAGAACCGGGAATCTGGAAAGAAACCTATCAGAATCTGCTCCGGGTAATGATCTGCAAAATAACTTTGGAGGAATCTCAGTTCAGCGATCCGGAGAGCACCAAAGAATTACAGGATTTTACAGAACACCAGCAAGAAAAGCTGGAACAGGAAATGCAGTTAAAAATCCCAAAAGAAAAAACTGCTGAAATTTTATTGATGAATGAACTGAAATGTATGCTGGCATGCATTTCCGTCGTAACAGCAGAAAAAATACAGGGACACAAATGCACCGAATTGGCCGAGAAGAGCTGGCGTCTGGCAGAAAGTATCGAATATATATGGAATGCAGAAATTCTAAATCCACAAATCAGAGAAACTGTGTCCAAAGCATTCATCCGCATTTGTATCGGATGTGGATCTATGTATCTTCAGAATGTACAGGAAGAACATATAAATCCCGAGCAGATCCAGGAAGCAGCGGAAGAAATCTCATTACTTCTGTATCATTACAGCGATCTTTTGCTTCCGGAAGAAATGCCGGTCTATCAAATCCCTATCTATCAAACGCTCCAAATTGCAAATATGAGACTGGAGCGAAAGGAAAATGCATTGTACTATGCCCAAAAAGGAGTTGTATTGTGTGATCTGTTTTCTGCTGGTCAGAATGCGCAATTAAATGGTCTCATTCAGGATTCAAAAAACATGTTTCAGCAATATATCAATCAAAATGTACCTGCTGCATCCCGCCCGGCAAAAAAGAAGGGGCTTTTCTCCCGGCTCTTCCAGAGATAGCAGGAGAAAAGCTGTCCCGAAAGAACCCTTTATTTTCCTGGAAGCGCGGTTTATAAGGTGCCTCCATATTCCAAAATCATGTTTCGAATAATATCCAGCGTCTCCTCCTGTGACCATGCCATGTTTCCATTCTCCAGAAACTGGCAAAATTCATATAGTTTTTGTGAGAAGCCGGATTCTTTTAAAATATAATATTGCAATCCATGACTTGTATTGTTCCAAAATGCAATTCCATTATGAACATTAGAGCTACATACAATGGAGATGTGTTTCGGCAGCTGGACGAAATTTTCTTTTACACAAATGCAGGAATGAGGTGTGTGCAGCATATATTGATAATAACTTTTCAACAGCCACAGGCGCATCGCAGGATCAAGAGGCTTATAAAGCATATCCGGATAGCCTGCAATGCGTCCCTGCTCCATTAATTGTCGTAAGCCAGATATACAGAAAATATGTACCATACTTTCCGTTTCCATGTGCCGGATCCGCTGAAAGAGAGAAGATAAAAGCTGTTCTTTTTCCACTCCATCCAGGATGATCTGCTGTTTCAGTACATTTAACGGAATCAGATGCAGAAGACATGGTGAATATTCAATATAATAGTTATGCGTTACATAGCCTTCATTCATCATAACATTGACATCTTTTACATAAGCATTTAAATCAGAGCAAAACAACATTTCCTTTGCTATTTTTCTTTCCTGAATAAAGGAATTCTTCAGTAATTGTATTTGTTGCGCATCTCTGAGAATAATTCCTTTCGCCGTATGAAAATTGATTCCAATTGCAATATGGTCTGTGATCAGCCAGTTAGGAAGTAAGCCTGCTTTTTTCGCCTCGGACTCAGCAGAAGAAACGTAATAATAAAATGGTTTGTAGTTTTCATAGTTCATCGCCGGTTTCAGACTGCATATTTTCCGAAGGTTATCCAGTGTATTTTCCGTTGTCTGATTCTGCAGCAAAGGAAAAGATGCTCTAATCTGCGATAGGGCACTTCATGAATAATCTGAACAAGATATCGTAAATGTTCCAGTGAAATTTCCGGAGTACATAAGCAAATCGTGGAATCGGAAGCATTTATCATTGCTTTTCGAATACACGCATAAATTGCAAAGATATTGTCCAGCGTCATATCCGTATCCGGAATTCCTGAAACACTTGGAGAAACAGAGACTTGAGGAAATTCAACCACATCCTGCTGGATAATACGGATCAGTTCTTCCATACATTGCCACTGGCTCTTTCCCATTTTTTCCTGGCGATAAAGGAACAGGAGATCTGCTCTTGTATTTCTGGTGCATTCCATCGCATCAAGAAGACAGGTCAGGCGCTCTTCTTCTTTTGGAATACGTTTTCCTTTACTCATTTTAGAAATGTAATCCAGCTGCATACCACTGGCCTCAGACAGATAATATAAAGTTTTTCCTGTATTTTTTATTTCCTTTTCAAGCCTTTGTGAAAAATCGCTCATGTAGTATCAAAGTTCCTTTCCGGACAACAGCAAATATCCGATGGCTTGGGCAGAATGCTGTTTTCCTGTCGACATTGATCTAAGTATACAGGAAAAATCCAAAATATGCAAAATTTTTCACACAAATTCATCTGCTTTTTCTGCAAAAAAGCTTTATATCATTTATAACATTACGAAGGAGAAAACTAATATGCTTTTCATCGCTATCCTAATCTTAATCTTTTTGATGTATCGATTTTTTACCTTTCGTGCCGAAATGGTTTTTACCATGTCCTTAATTGCCCCGATCATGATCGTAATCGGCGCCTGCTATTTACCTGGAAAATATCATGAAGCCGGAATTTTTCTTCTGGTTATCGGTGCATTTATGCTGGCCGTTGTTCTGCTTATCTGCCGCCTCACTGCACGGGGTGTTGAAAAAGGACTGCGGCTGGAGTATTACAAAAACCTGATTATTTATGGCGCCCTCAAATTTTTACAGAACCTTTCTAAAGCAACGATTGTTTTTAGCTTTCTGGCCGCTTCACTAGGCGCCTTCTCTATGGACTACAAAGAAAGACTGGATACCAAAGGAAGAAAAATTTATGTAGATGATAACCTGCGTGACCCGGAAGGCAACCAGTATGAAGAAGTAGAAAAGTAAAAAAAGCAGGCACGAATCACCTTTTTCGGGAATCGTGCCTGTTCTTTTACGTATGCATCAATTTCAAAAATTCATTCTCCGGCATTTCAACACCAAGTAGTGTCTTCATCATCTGAAGAAATACATCATCGGTTTCTTTTTGAGCGTTCAGACAGACCATGATGACCGACAGTTTATCATCCTCTTTCCTCTTGCTGCATTACTTTTTGTTTCCCCTTACGCTGTTTTTACTATAGCATATTTTTCTCCTGTTTGCACCTACCTACAGGACTGCTACTAGCTACTCTCTCAAGATGCAGCGTATCAAAAAGGGAGCTTCCGCTTCACAAATTTTTATTCGTTAAAAGTGTATCATTGTGAAACGCTCGTTGCGTCCGCCAGAGGAAGCCTGTGGATCTGCCCGGAAGAAGTCTCCTGTGACTATTTTGACTGGTGCGAGGGAAAACTTTCCGCGATCAACCAGTACCATGGTGAATACATGGCGCAGTACAACTGGGCTGAGTTTACCAACGGGGAGCTGAACTGGGGGAGAGGCCGATAAGAAATTCACACAAATCTGACTATTTATGATATACTGAATGAAATGCTCTTAGTTCTGAATTCTTTTATGCTCCGGCACAGATCTTTCGGGACGAAATTTTACTTTCTATGTCGAAATCCACCATTTTTTCGACATACGAAGAAAGGAACGTTATGAAAATTATTTTTATCCGCCACGGCGAACCAAATTATGAAATTGATTCTCTGACCGAAAAAGGCTGGCGCGAGGCCGAGCTGCTTTCGAAACGCACAGCAAAATGGAATGTCACCGATTTTTACTGTTCTCCGCTTGGCCGTGCGAAAGATACGGCTTCTTTTACGCTGAAAAATGCGGGCCGTGAAGCTGAAATTCTCCCATGCTGCGGGAATTTGATGCACCCGTCCTGGACCCGGAGACTGGAAAACGCCGGATTCCATGGGATTTTCTGCCGGATGTGCTCGATGCAAACCGGGATCTCTATGACCAGGATCTCTGGACGAAAAATCCGATTATGCAGACCGGAAACATGGACGAGAATTACCATTTTGTGACCGACGGACTCGATGCACTGCTTGCGCGCTACGGCTATGTACGCGACGGTTACCGCTATCACGCTTCGGATGAAACAAACCGCGAAGCCGTCATCGTCTGCTTCTGCCATCTCGGCGTCACCTGTGTGGCACTGTCGCATCTGCTGAATATGACGCCGGTACAGCTCTGGCAGGGCATGTTCCTGGCACCGACTTCCGTCACAATCGTCGGAAGCGAGGAACGCAAGCCGGGCGAAGTATACTTCCGCTGCCAGACCGTCGGCGATGTCCATCATCTGCTTTCCGCGGGCGAACCGGTTTCGTACTATGGAGCCTTTAATGATCCATTTCAGTTTTAAAAATCACAAAAAGGAGTCTTTTATCATGAATGAAGCAAAATTTCAGGCAAAATTAAGAGAATATGCAAAGCTGATCGTAAAAATCGGCGCAAATGTACAGAAAGGACAGCGTGTCCGCCTCCAGGCCGGCGTCGATCAGGTTCTGCTTACCCAGATGGTGACAGAGGAGTGCTATCAGGCGGGCGCAAGCTATGTGGAAGTGATCTGGGAATGCGGTGAGATCAACAAAATGCATTATCAGTATGCCACCGCAGAAACGCTTGGCGCGGTTCCGCACTGGGAAGAAGAGCGTTTCAAACAGATGACGGTTGATCTGCCGGTTCGCATTTTCATCGACTCCTCCGATCCGGACGAGCTCGCCGGCATTCCTGCGGACCTGCTCTCCACCGTTCGTCAGATGCGTGGAAAGGTCATTAAAAAATACCGTGACCAGCTCGATGGAAAGCATCAGTGGCTGATCGTTGCCGCCGCTTCTCCAAAATGGGCAGAAAAAGTATTCCCGGGCGAGCCGGAGGATATTGCTGTTGAAAAACTGTGGGATGCTATTTTCGACTGTGTTTACTTAAAAGACGGCGAAGATGCAGAAAAGATCTGGCAGGCACACTGCGACCTCATGACCCAGAAAGCCAGCTGGCTGAATGAGCAGGCATTCCACAAGCTGCATTACACCAGCAAAAACGGTACGGATTTCACCGTTGAGCTGATTCCGGGCGCAAAATGGAGCGGCGCCGGTGATATCAACCATATGAACAACACCTTCTACGTTCCAAACATGCCGACCGAAGAAGTCTTCACCAGCCGATGAGAGGAAAATGTGAAGGCCGTCTCGTTTCCACAAAACCTTTAAGCTGGTCGGGACAGATCATCAACAACTTTACCGTCGATTTCAAGGATGGAAAAGTCGTTGACTGCCACGCAGAGCAGGGCGAAGAGGTTTTGAAAAAAATGTTCGCCATGGACGACGGTGCTGCAATGCTCGGCGAGGTTGCACTCGTTCCGAAAAAATCTCCGATTAACCAGTCCGGGCTGATGTTCTTTAATACCCTTTTCGATGAAAACGCATGCTGCCACGTTGCCGCTGGCGCCGGTTTCCCTGAGGTGCTCGATGGATTTCTGGAGATGAGCAACGAGGAAATTCTGGAAAAAGGTGTGAATGATTCTCTGATCCACGTTGACTTTATGGTTGGATCGGATGACCTGCACATCGTAGGTATCCGCGAAGATGGAAGCGAAACCGATATTTTTGTAAATGGTACCTGGGCAGAGTAAATCTGCTGTTTTTCGCAATAGAAGCAGGGGACTTCCTTTATTTAGTCAAAAAAAAGCAGACCCGGGGCAATCTACCGTTTTTTGTAGACTGCCCCGGGTTCTGTTTTTGAAAAAAATCAGTTTCCAGACTTCCCTTTTCTCATATAAGGATTTCGATACAGCGAAATCACAAGTTCTGCTGCCATGAAGCACCAGATGATCGGTTCGCACCAGATCACGGCACTGTAGTGGTAGCGCGGGATAAACACCATCGCAAAAATAATTTTTCCGAAAAGCTCAATAAAACTCGACAGCAGCGGAAGAATCTTTTCTCCGAGCGCCTGCAGTGCAAGGCGGCTGCAGTTGACAAGACCAAGTGCAAAGAAGAACGGAATGGCTACACGGAGGTAGCGGGCTCCGTTTCCGAGGACGGTCGGGTCGGAAGATCCGGAGATCAGATGAACCATCGTCGGTGCAAGCGGAGTGACAAGGAGAATCAGGCATGCGGTCACGCTGAAGCAGAAAATATAAGCATAGCGAATGCCTTTCCGCACGCGCTCCCTGTTGTCCGCGCCGCGGTTCTGTGCCACATACGTGTTGACTGCCTGTGCCATCGAGGAAAGCGGCATCATCGAGAAGGAAAACAGCTTTCTCGCAGCTGTATGTCCCGCAATTGTTTCATAGCCGAGGCTGTTGATGCCCGGCTGCAGGACAATCGAACCGACATAGATAATACTGCTCATAAATCCCATCGAAAATCCCTGTGCCAGAAGCTCCATGTACAGTCCGCGATCCGGTTCAAAATGACGTTTTTCCGGAAGCAGAATTTTTGCTTTGGTAACAATATAAATCAGGCAGAGCACGACGGAAATTCCCTGCGCAATCACGGTTGCAATTGCAGCACCGCGAACACCCATGCCGAAAGAACGGATAAACAGCAAATCCAGTACAATGTTTACCAACGATGAAATAATCAGGAAAACAAGCGGCATAAAGCTGTTTCCGATTGCTCCCAACAGACCGGAGCACAGGTTGTAGGCAAACATGACAAACAGAAAAACGGATAGAATTGAAATGTAGCTGTAGGATTCTTCGAGGATTTCTGCCGGTGTTTTCAGCAGCCGCAACAGCGGATGCATGAAAATCGTTGCAAGAACGGTGACCACCAGTGTAACGGTAATACCAATAACGATACAGGATGCAACGGATTTTTTCATCCGTTCCGTCTCCTGTCTTCCAAAGCATCGCGCCGTGACGATCGCGAGCCCGTTTCCGACGCCGAACGTAAATCCGGTCATCATTTCATAGATCGACGAGCAGGCACCCATAGCTGCAATCGACGAATCGCCGAGTGTATGGCCGACAATCAGTGTGTCCATCGTGTTGTAAATCTGCTGAAATACACGGGATGCCATGATCGGAAGTGCAAAAAGAAGCAGAGATTTCAGAATCGAGCCGTGAAGCAGATCAACCCGGGAACTCCGCTGGGTTTGTGACTGTGACATAAAAAATTTCCTCCCTCAAAAATACTTCATTGTTCCTATTATAACAGACGGGAGTAACTACCGGACAAGGAATATCTCCAAATCTGTAAAACAAATACAATAACACAAAATTTTACAGATTTTCATACTTCTTCCTCTCTTTCCTTCTCTTAGAGCGTGTCGTTATTCTTTTCCCAGTAAATACTGATAAATATCTCTCTTCGTTACGCCACGGTCTTTTGCCACAAGCTTCATCGCCTCTTTCCGCGCAATCCCCTGGTCTTCATACCGTTTCATATGTTCCTCAATCGAAATTTCCTCAAACGCAGCCTTCGCCTCGTCCTCGATTTCTTTCTGGCTTCTGCCTTCGATCACAAGAACGCATTCGCCCTTCGGATCTTCCTGCTCGTAGCGGGTAATGGCATCTTCTATTGTGGTCTGCCATGCTGTCTCATGCTTTTTCGTCAGTTCCCGACACAGTGTCAGGCGGCGGTTGCCAAGGATTTCCAGCAGTTCCCGCAGCGTTTTCAGCAGATGATGCGGCGCCTCGTACACGATCATGGTTCGTGTCTCGTTTTTCAGCCGCTCCAGCGCCAGTTTATGTTCTTTTTTATCCGGCGGAAGAAACGCTTCAAACACAAATCTTCTCGTCGAAAGTCCCGACAGCGTCAGTGCCGTTACACACGCACACGCCCCCGGCAGACTCGTCACTTCGATTCCGGCTTCGTATGCCATTTTCACCAGCTCCTCCCCCGGGTCTGAGATTCCCGGTGTTCCGGCATCGGTGATAAGGGCAATGTTCGTTCCCGCCAGCAGCTTCTGCACCAGCTCGCGGCCCTTGTCGTATTTGTTGTATTCGTGATAACTCGTCATCGGCGTATGAATCTCAAAATGGTTCAGCAGCTTAATGCTGTTTCTCGTATCCTCCGCCGCGATCAGATCGACCTCCTGCAGAATGCGGATTGCACGGAAGGTCATGTCCTCCAGATTTCCAATTGGTGTTGCACACAAATATAATTTTCCTGCCATGTTCTTATCTCCCGTCTCCATATAATTCCCGGATGTCCTTTGTATACACGCCCGGCATCTCATACACAATCAGCGGTTTCTCCACGGTAATTCTCGGATTCCCGCCTTTCATCGCCTCGATCAGCACCATGTTCGGCTCCTTGTCCACAAACGGATAAACGAGCTGCATCCTTTTTGGTTCCAGATGATATTTTTTCAGCGTCGAAAAAATCTCCGCCAGCCGGAACGGCCGGTGCACCAGATAGAACCGTCCTTTCGTCTTTAAAACCGCCGATGCCTCTTTCGCAATATCATCAAACGAGCACAGCACCTCATGCCGCGCAATCGTCTTCGCCTCAAGCGCATTCGTCAGCCCGTGCTGCCCCGTCATGTACGGCGGATTGCACGTTACCACATCAAACACTTCTTTTCCAAACTGCTGCGATGCCGTCTTCACATCTCCCTGGAAAATCTCAACATCATTTTCCAGATGATTGTACCGCACACTCCGCTGTGCCATCTCGGCACTGTACTCCTGAATTTCCAGCCCGGAAAAATGCTCTCCGTTTGTCTTCGCCTTCAGCAGAATCGGCACAATTCCCGATCCCGTGCAGAAATCCATCGCCCGCTCCCCGCGCTTCACCTTCGCGTAGGACGCCAGCAGCACCGCGTCAATGCCATAGCAGAAAAGGGATGGATTTTGTATCATCCAGTAACCGTTCTGCAGATCATCGAGCCGCTCACCCGGCTTCAAAAATTCTTCTTTTCTATCCAATGAAAATCCCTCCTCCTGCTGACCGCCCAGCGCCGCATCACACAAAAAGAAGCGTCAGTTTTACCCGGCGCTTACTTTTTTCAAAATGCATTCCAAATCAATCTTATTCCGGCTGTTTTGCCTCTTCCGAAGAAGCCTGCTCCCCGGAGCTGTTTCTGTCTTTTTTCTTCTCTTTGCCTTTTTCCTTCTTATGCTTCGGCTTGAACTTGAGCTCTTCCACCGGGCACTCCCGCATTTCCTTCTCATCGTTCACATCCACCAGCACTTTTACGAGCTGACGAAGCACATTCACACCGGAAACCTCACCTTTCATGCCGTCCGGCAGCGTTACGATATCGCCGACACCCGGCAGCTTGCGGTTCAGGTATTCATAGGTTTCCTGCTCGTTTTTCAGGCAACACATCAGTCGTCCGCAGACACCCGAAATCTTCGTCGGGTTCAGGGACAGGTTCTGCTCTTTTGCCATCTTGATCGAAACCGGTGCAAACTCGGACAGATACGTATGGCAGCAAAGCGGTCTGCCGCAGATGCCGATTCCGCCGAGGATCTTTGTCTCATCGCGGACACCGATCTGGCGAAGCTCGATTCTCGTCTTAAAGACAGCCGCCAGATCCTTTACCAGCTCACGGAAATCAATTCTTCCGTCGGCGGTAAAGTAAAACAGCATCTTGTTATTGTCAAACGTATACTCTGCATCGATCAGCTTCATCTCCAGGTTGTGCGCCCGGATCTTCTTCTGGCAGATTTCAAACGCTTCTTTTTCTTTCTTGCGGTTGCTCTCCTCCCGCGCATCATCCTTCGGCGTTGCAATGCGGATGACTTCTTTCAACGGCTGGATCACCTTGGAATCGTCAACTTCTTTTGGCCCCAGCACAACGAAACCATACTCTACGCCGCGCGCCGTCTCAACGATAACGTGGTCGCCCACGCAGATGTCCAGCTCTCTCGGCGAGAAATAATATACTTTTCCTACGTTTCGAAAACGTACTCCTATAATTGTTATCATGTTATCAGTTTTCCTTCATTGTCAGGAACATAAGCTCCATGGTTAAATCAAAATTAACATTCGCGTTCAGGCGGCTCTCGCCTTCTGAATCGCCTCTATAATCTTCTCCAGGCCTTCGTATGAGCTCTTATTTGCTCTCTCACGGATTCCATTCAGCTCCTGCTTGAACACAAGGGAATCGACCTCTTTTGTCGCCTTAAAGAGCAGAACATCGCGGAACCATAAAGAAAAGATATCGAAATAATCATCAATATTGTCTTTTTCGGCCGTCAGTTTTTTGATCGTCTCCACGATTTCATACAGCGGCATACTGTCGGCGTACTTTGCCATGCGGAGTGCATTTTCCAGCGTCTCCTCGTATTCCGGAGAACGGGCAATCCGCTCTGCTTTTCCGATATTTCCCTGCGCCAGGGACGCATCAACCTCTGCCTGGTAATCCGGCACATGCATTTCGTTCATCAGATAATCTTTCACAAGCTGGTCTCCCACTGGTTTTAAATTTAACTGCACGCAGCGTGACGAAATCGTCGGAAGCAGCGCATCCGGGTTGTCTGCCAGAAGCATGACAACTGCGTAGGCCGGCGGCTCCTCGATCGTCTTCAGCAGCGCGTTCTGCGCCTGAAGTGTCAGCTTCTGCGCCTCGTCGATGATATAAATCTTGTACGGACTGCTGTACGGCTTGATCATCACATCGTTAATAAGCTGCTCGCGGATTTCATCGATGCTGATGGTGTTCGGCTTTTCATGCTTCACATAAATGATATCCGGATGATTCTGGCTCTGTGCCTTTTTACAGGACGGGCATTCCATACAGGGCTCGACCCCGTGCTTCTCGCACTGAAGCGTCATCGCAAACAGTGAAGCCATCATTTTCTTTCCCGATCCACTCTCTCCGCCAAAAAGATAAGCATGAGATACTTTATTCATCGAAATGGCATTCTGTAAATGCGTTATGATTTCCTGATGTCCTACAACCTTCTGAAAACCCTGCATAAAATCACCCCCTGGAGTTCTTTTGTATTTCTTACTAATACTGCATTAAGTATATCACAACTTTTTCTGTTGTTCCACAAAATTCTGAATTTCGAAAAAACAGTCTTCCGGCGTAGAATTATTGGAAAATCTGCGGACAATTCCAGCTTCCGCAATTTTCTCCTCCGTAAAATCCTCACAGTCCGCCAGGAATCTCCGGCACATCTCCGCGTATTTCGGCTCTGTCTGTTTTCTTTCCCGTTCCAGTGCCCGCGAAAGCCGCAGCCCGTCGTCCACCTCGACATACAGCGGAACCATCGCCTGCTCCCCGAAGTATGCCTTTAATTTCAGATACGATTCCAGTGTCCCGATTCCGAGATAATCATGCTTCGCAAGATCAATCTGCCCGTCATCCGCCGTAAAATAATACCACGGCCCCTGCACCGTCGAATACATGCGCTCCTCGATAATCTTTCCGGCCTCCCGCAGTTCCGAAAGCCGTTTTTCATCCACAAAGAAATACTCTCTTCCGTCCTGCTCCCCGCTCCGGATCGGCCGTGTTGTATACAGGACAAACGGTTTTAAATCCAGCGCCGTCTCCTGGATCAGATTCTCATAAATATGATCTTTCCCTGACGCACTTTTTCCCATCAGATAGTAAATTTTTCCCATTTTATCTCTCCCCGAAACACAGATTCTTTATGCCTTAAACCGATATCCAACGCCCCAGATCGTCTCGATATACTGCGGCTTTGCCGTATTAAACTCTATTTTTTCACGAATCTTCTTGATATGCACCGTAACCGTCGCAATATCTCCGATGGACTCCATATCCCAGATCTCACGGAACAGCTCTTCTTTCGTGAAAACGCGGTTCGGATTCTCCGCAAGGAAGGTCAGCAGATCGAACTCTTTCGTTGTAAACTGCTTCTCCTCTCCGTTCACCCACACACGGCGTGCCGTCTTGTCAATCTTGATGCCGCGGATCTCCACAACATCATTCTCTTTCTTGCCGTTTCCGACCAGACGGTCGTACCGTGCCAGATGCGCTTTCACGCGCGCAACCAGCTCACTCGGAGAAAATGGCTTCGTCATATAATCATCCGCACCAAGGCCGAGTCCGCGGATTTTGTCGATATCATCCTTCTTTGCCGAAACCATGATAATCGGAATATCTTTCTTCTCACGCACCTCACGGCAGATCTCAAAGCCATCCACCTCCGGCAGCATCAGATCCAGGATCAGCAGATCGAAATCCTCCTTGACCGCCCGTACAAGACCGGTGTCTCCCTGGTTTTCAATCTCCACCTCAAAGCCCGAAAGCTCGAGATAATCTTTCTCCAGATCTGCAATGGATTCCTCATCCTCAACAATCAGTATTTTACTCATGAAACAGGTACCTCCTGATATTTTCTTAATACAAAGTACATCGTGGTTCCCACGCCTTCTTTGCTGGTGGCCCACACTTTTCCGCCGTGGTCTTCAAGAATCTTCTTCACGATGGAAAGACCAATTCCGCTGCCGCCTCTCGTGCTGTTGCGGGACGCGTCGGTACGATAAAAGCGATCGAAAATCTTCGTCAGATCCTTCGTCGCAATTCCCTTTCCGTTGTCCTCAATCTCCACCTGCACAAAATCTCCGACATCACGCAGACGGATGTTGATGACCTTATGGCTCTTGTCCATATATTTGATGGAATTGCTTACAATGTTATTGATGACACGCTTGATCTGCTCCGCATCCGCGATGACGATCGGGTCGTCCTCGAGATAATTAAAGTATGTCAGATCCACATGCTGCGCGTCAAGCTCCAGATTCAGTTCCTCCACGCAGTCATCAAAATAATCCGCAATGTGAATCTTCGAAAACGTATACGGAATGCGGTTCGTGTCAATCTTGGAATAAAACGTCAGCTCATTGATCAGACGGTCCATCTCATTCGCTTTGTTGTAAATGGTGCGGATGTAGCGGTCCATCTTCTCCGGCGTATTTGCCACACCGTCCATGATTCCCTCGACATAACCCTTGACCGCGGTAATCGGTGTTTTCAGATCATGCGAAATGTTGCTGATCAGCTCTTTATTCTCTTTGTCAAACTCGACTTTTTCCTCCGCCGTCTCTTTCAGCCGGATACGCATCTCCTCAAAGTCCTCGCAGAGGTCATTAATCTCCGCCACGCCGCACGGTTCAACAGTGAAATCCAGATTTCCGTCTTTGATATTCTGTGTCGCCTTTTTCAGCTGCTCGAGTGGTCCGATCACACCGCGGTAAATCCAGAAGCTCAGGCCCAGACTGGTGAGCACCAGAATCAGCACAATCACGATGCCTAGCTCTTTTACCATGCCCGTAATCTGCGGCGCAATCTGGTCTGTCTTGGTGACGATAAACGCACTGCATTCTTTTCCGTCCGAGTTCTCATAGTCCACCTGTTTGACCATCCACTGTTTTTCATTGCGGAAATAAACGCCGCCCTTCAAATTGGCCCCCGGTCACCGTATTTCGGCAGCTCATTTTCCAGCTCCTCCGACGACAGCTCCTCCGAGCCATTGTAAATGATAACACCATCCTCGCGCACCGCGATAAACGACTGTTTTTTCTGCAGTCTTGCATTCAGAACAGAGAGATAATTCGTTTCTTCCAGCTTTGCCGTATCCGATTTCGCGGTATCCTCTACTTCGTCGTACTCTTCTGATGTCATCGCATTCAGCAGCAGGGTGTTGTTCGAAATCGTCCGGTATGTTGCGTTCGCAAGACCGTATTTTTCACCGATAATCTTTGCTTTATACCCTACAAAAAAGTAAAACGTCAAGGCACACATCACGATCGGAACCAGTATGATGATGAAAAAAGAAATGATTACTCTCGTCCTTAATTTCATGCTTTTCTTCTTTTTTTCCATATAAGATCCACCTGTTTTCCAACACATATTTCGTACTTTTGCGCACAAAAATCCCCAGTACGCAGTCTAAATTTATTATAGCACAACGCCTGAGGATTTTTCATTAACTTAGATGAATCTTTCTAAACTTTCTATAAACAGAAAAGCCTGAAATTAGAGGTATTTCTTCAGGTCTTCTACTTTGTCCAGTTTCTCCCACGGCAGATCCAGATCGTTTCTTCCGAAGTGGCCGTAAGCGGAAGTCTGTTTGTAGATCGGACGGCGCAGATCCAGCATTTTGATGATTCCGGCCGGGCGAAGATCAAAGTTCTCGCGAACGATATCGGTCAGTTTGTTGTCGGAGAGTTTTCCTGTGCCGTAGCTGTCGATCATGATAGAGGTCGGATGAGCGACACCGATTGCGTAGGAAAGCTGGACCTCGCATTTGTCGGCAAGACCTGCTGCTACGATATTCTTTGCTACGTAACGTGCTGCATAAGCTGCAGAACGGTCTACCTTTGTACAGTCTTTTCCGGAGAAAGCTCCGCCGCCGTGACGAGCGTATCCGCCGTAGGTGTCTACGATGATCTTACGTCCGGTGAGGCCGGAATCTCCATGAGGTCCGCCGATTACAAAACGGCCGGTCGGGTTGATGAAGAACTTGGTGTGCTCATCTACCATGTCTGCCGGAATGATTTCGTCGAATACGTATTTTTTGATATCCTCATGAATCTGCTCCTGGGATACTTCCGGATCATGCTGAGTGGAAAGAACAACCGCATCAAGACGGAACGGTTTGCCGTTCTCATCGTACTCTACGGTTACCTGTGTTTTTCCGTCCGGACGCAGGTAACTTAAAGTACCGTCTTTGCGGACTTTGGTCAGCTGGCGAGCCAGTTTGTGTGCCATGTAGATCGGGTATGGCATGTACTCTTCGGTCTCGTTGGTTGCGAATCCGAACATCATTCCCTGATCTCCTGCTCCAATGGCATCGATCTCCTCATCGCTCATATTGTTCTCTTTTGCTTCGAGCGCTTTGTCTACACCCATAGCGATATCGGTGGACTGTTTGTCAATTGCAGTTACAACAGCGCAGGTATCTGCGTCAAATCCGTATTTTGCACGGTCGTAGCCGATTTCGCGAACGGTATCACGTACAACCTGCTGGAAATCAATGTGTGCGTTGGATGTAATCTCACCCATTACCATAACGTATCCTGTTGTAGTACAGGTTTCGCAAGCTACACGGCTCATCGGATCCTGCTCAAGCAGCGCATCCAGAATCGCGTCAGAAATGGCATCACAGATTTTGTCCGGATGTCCTTCGGTTACAGACTCAGAAGTAAACAGTCTTTTTTCCATTCTCGTTCTCCTTTTTTTCTTCTCTTCTCTTTTGATCTTCTATAAGATCTCTGAACAATAAAAAAGATCCGCAAGCGAAGCGGACCTGAATAGTAATGTTCAAATCCCCTTATTGTTCGAAAATTTCGCTCAGGCTGGCACCTTCCGTACAGACCATTCTGTCTGGGGGTTGCCGTGGTTTCACAGATCCTATGTATCTCCACCACTCTGAATAAGAGAAAAGCAACTGAATTTTTGATTTTGTTTTTTGTTCCTCTGATACACTATCGCAAAATACGTCATTCGTCAAGAGGAAATGAAAGGAATTGAGACATTTTCTTAGAAGTGTCGGACTCAAACCGCCAAAATCCCGGAAAATACACTGCCCCGGAGCTTCTGGCGGATTTCCGAAGCCCCGGGGCAGCAAAAAATCATGTTTCTTTTTCGTGTTCTTTAATGTAAAGGAATCCCGTCCTGTTTTCCGGCGTGTATTCATCCGTCGGCACAATTTCAATCGTCACCGTCCGCGCTTTTCCATCCTGCTCGCAGTGATATGTGATTGTCTGCGCAGCCTTGGTTTCATCAAACCGCCGGCGGATCGCATCGAGATCTGTTTTTGCAAGATACTCGTCTTTGTCCTCCGGTACAATCCGGTCAGCCGCAGACAGATGCTCCAGCCAGGATGACAGACTCGTCGGTGCTCCGTCCTCCGTCTTCGGCGGTTCCCAGCTCAGGATCCGGTAGCTGTCCTTGTTCAGATTGATTTTCAGCACCTTCGGATACAGCTTGCAGAGCGCAATATACGCGGCCGGCTGTCCTCTCCGGTCCACGCCGTTCCGGCTGTAATACATCGCCTTTTTCTCATACATGCGGATATCCGCTGCATGCGCTATCTCGTGTACGGACTCCCACTCTTTCTCACGGCTTGAGACAATACCGTACGAAATCGTCATGGAATCGATCCGCTCACCCTTCCAGGACTCCACCGTTTCCACAAACTCGTGACGGATTTCCTGCATCCACTGTGAATTTATAAAGAGAATCGCGACAAACTCATCGCCGCCGATCCGGTAAACCTTTCCATAGTCATCAAACGACTTCCGGATGCAGTACGATGCCCCGCGCAGCAGTTCATCTCCCGCCGCATGGCCAAGACTGTCGTTCACAATTTTCAGTCCGTTGACATCCATGGAAACATAGACAAACTCCGTCGATGGCCGCAGCCCGCGGATATCCTTCTCATATGCTCTGCGGTTCAGACATCCCGTCAGTTCATCCGTATTCGATGTCTCGATAAGCATCTCTTCTTTCTTCTTCTCATTTTCAATGCTCTGAATCGTGAAAATTGCCTTCACCGGCTTCTCATTGATGTCTGCCCGGATCGTAACAAACGATGCACGGAACCAGCCAAAATCCTTTCCTACAAACTCTCCGGAGATAATTTTCTTTCCCTTCATGCGCTCCGCAACCGTGTGCAGATCTACGAACTGATCCGCCTGCTCCTGGTACGCCTCAATGACGGTCTCCGCCATAATCTCATGCATTCTCTGATCCGCATTCCGGTAAATCTTTCCGGTCTCCTGTTCCTCCGTCTGGTCGGAATAGGCAATGACGGAATCCTGTTCCAGATTTACCAGATACATCCGATAATAAATCTCTGCCATCGACGCCAGAATACCGTACTGCTCTTTTTTCTCCCGGTTTGCTTTCAGAACCCGCGAAACCAGATACAGCAGGATTGCACACGCAATGCACAGATACAGCGCAACCATCAGAATCGCAATCAGGTTGCTCTCATTATCCGCAGATACCGCAAAGGTAACACCAACCAGGTATTCTCCCAACGGTTCAAAAACGCAGTTGTATTTCTCTCCGTGGATTTTTACAATTCCGCTCACCATCTTTGTTCCGCCGAGGTACGCCCGCGGCATACCGATGTTCCAGCTTCTTTCCGATCGTATTCTCATCCGTTGCACCCAGGATTTCATGGGTATCGAGATCTGCCACGTAAAGATTCATGCCCTGATACATCGGCATATTGCTCACTACGGTCGATACATCATTCTGTTTGATCTCCGCCAGAAGCCGCACTGGTTCGATTCCGACCTGAATCATCTTATCTCCTGTGCTGTTCCAGGTGATCGCATACATCATGCTCCTTCCCTCCGAGGTGTTCGGCGTGATATCCTGGCACATCGTAAGACCCTTATTCTCCAGCATCGGCTTAAAGTACTCCATCTGCTCGCCGGAGTCAAAGCTGTATCCATAGTACTCCGGTTTTGTTCCGCTGTAAATTTTTCCCGTCGCATCAAACAGATAAATTTCGTCAATCGACATCAGCGACGCGATTTTCTGCAGCTCCTCCGTATCATTTTCCGCTTCCAGCCTCGACTCCAGAATGTACGACACTGCCCGCGCACGGATAACATAATCTTCCTTCATCGACCTGATCAGATCTATCTCATTCTTCTGATTTTTCTCAATAATGCTGATCGACTGATCCAGCAGCATCTGTGACGTCTTGTCCAAATTTTTACTGTTGACGTACATCAGAATCCCTGCCTGCAGAAACAGTGCCACAACGACCATTCCAACCATCAGAACGATGATGATCTTCCATTTTGTCCGGTCTGTAAATCTGCTTTTCTTCATCTCATAGCCCTTTTCTCTTCCATTTTTTCAAATCTCTTTTTCCTTCCCTTCTTCCGTCCCGGGAATGCGCAAAAATTTTCATTAGTACTCATACTATACCATACTTTCTTAAAATTTTCCTTATTTCATTACAATTATTTGTATAAATTTTATTTTTTATTAAAATAAAACATTATAAATTTGAGCATTTCTGACAAAAAGTGCAAAAAAGAAGGCGTCCCCGCTCTCCTTTCGGATTGCAGAAACGCCTCCTTATTTTTGTTATGAAAGATTTCAAGGTCATGGAAAGATCAGCAGATCTTATTTATGCCACCCCCAGTTGCGGATCTCTTCGAGGTCTTGACCGTACTCAGCGATGTACTGTTTGTGCTCGATGAGTTTGTCGTTCATCTTCTGGATCAGGTGAGCACCCTTGAAACGGTCAATCTTGTTCTGTACACGCATATCGAATGGAGTTGTAATGGTACCCTCCTCCTGATAGCCGTGAACGGACATGTTGTGGTTGTGACGCTCATAGGTCAGCTCGTGGATCAGAGTCGGATATCCGTGGAATGCGAAGATGATCGGTTTATCTTTTGTACTATAAGTGAGCAAGTTCGTGATTTTGTATAAAAAGAAAGACACCTTAAATCGTTCGTGTTGTATAATGAAAGTGCCTAAACAAACATTGCAACATTTACGAAAGAAGGTGCCTCTCGCAAATACTATACATCATTCTACATTCGTATACAACTCTTTTAAGAAATTAAATTTATGCTTTTTTTCACAGGCTCCTAGGGAGGGAAACTTACACTATGATCCAATGGAATATTCAAATGATGCTACACTCAAAATAACAGTAGCCTTTTCATCATTTTTTGAAAAAACCACCATTTGTAGAACGGTATTCTGTTCCCCACTCCACTGGTAAGTCTGGTTATCTAATCCAGTTGTCTCTACGTCTCCATATAAAGAATTCAGTTCATCGACTTCTTTTTGAATCCATTCTTTCGCATCTTTCTCAAGATAGAAAGTAAATGACACTTGATTTAATTGATCATTGGAAAATTCCAGATTCATGTTCGCTTTTGCATTGTCAAGAGAAAGTTCCTCTTCACTTGTATATGTTTTTGCGCTATCTTGGGTCTGTCCCAAATCTTTCTCATCAAATTTTAAAGAACTTTGATTAAAAGTTTCTTCTGTATCCATTCCCCAACTAAAATCTTCATACTGAAAAATCTGTTCTTTTGTACAAAGTCCTTTCAAATCTAGTTTTCTGATTTGATTTTCTCCATTTAATGCGCAACCAACCAAAAGAATCAATGGTAATAAAGCTGTGGCATGTCTTATTTTCATAATAGTGCCTCCTTATTATCTATCCTAAATCTTTGCTTCAACTTATCATTTCTAAATTAGTTCATGGGAAACACCTCTATTATTTTAAATTTTTGTTATTTTCTTGAAACTATTGTAACATGCCTGTTATTTTTTTACAATATATAGCGTTTCACAATAAAGTTCCGAAAATTTTATTTAACTTGCTGAAAATTAAATTTTTTAAAATGTGTAATTTTTCATATACTCACTCGTATAGGTAAGGTAATCAAGGAAATAATGGTGTTTCCAGTCAACTACCCACGACCTAAAGGTCATGGGTAGTTGACTTCCATCCATGCTGTTCCTACATACTGCGTATATCAAAATCCATGCTGTTCTTTAGCTGTACCGAAAATCCGCTCTATGGTTTCTTTTCTTATCTGCTGTATCTTTTCTTCTACTCTTCTGCTTTCATCTCGCGGACAATCTTCCGCAGCTTCAAAATCATGGACGGAGCAACAGAAAGCTCATCCACTCCCATTCGTACAAACTGCTCCGTCAATGTCAGATCTGCACCGAGCTCCCCGCAGATTCCTGCCCATTTTCCGCATTTGTGTGCATTTTCCACCACCATGCGAATCATCCGAAGAACGGCTTCATGGTGTGGATTGTAGAAATCATCCAGCTGTTCATTCTGACGATCAATCGCCAGGGTATACTGCGTCAGGTCATTCGTTCCGATGCTGAAGAAATCCACCATTTCCGCCAGACGGTCGCTGATCATCACGGCTGCCGGTGTCTCGATCATAATGCCCTGCTCCGGAATTTTATACTGCACTTCCTGTGCTTTCAGCTCTTCCTCTACCTCTGCAACAATTGCGTAGATTTTTTCTACCTCTTCTGTTGATGTGATCATCGGATACATGACAGAAAGGTTTCCGTAAACGGCTGCGCGGAACAATGCGCGAAGCTGCGCTTTAAAAATTTCCGGCTGTTTCAGACAAATCCGGATTGCACGGTACCCAAGCGCCGGATTTTCTTCTTTTCCAAGATTAAAGTATTCTACCTGCTTATCTGCCCCGATATCCAGCGTACGGATAATCACTTTTTTGCCTGCCATGGTCTGCACGGCCTGTTTATATGCCTGAAACTGTTCTTCCTCCGTTGGGAAATCATTTCTTCCAAGATAGAGGAATTCGCTTCGGAAAAGTCCAATTCCACCGGCATCATTTTCCATCACATAGCCAAGGTCACCAACACTGCCGATATTTGCATAGATGTTGATCTTACGCCATCCGGCGTAATATTTTCTTTTCCTTTTAACTCCTCAAGAAGCTTCTGTTTTTCTGCTTCTTCCTGCATTCTTTTTTCGGTTTCCTTCCGCACATCCTCCTCCGGCTCAAAGATAACCTGACCTGAAAAACCGTCTACAACGGCCGTCATGCCTGTTTTCAGACCGTTTAAATCCATCGGGACGCCGATTAATGCCGGAATATTCATCATTCGCGCAAGAATCGCAGTATGAGATTGGTAGATCCATGCACAGTCACAAACGCAAGTATTTTTTCTTTGTCCATCTGTACAGTTTCACTCGGACTTAAATCGTCTGCCACTATAACAGATGGTTCCATAGAACTCAGGTCGTTATCTCCCTCGCCGCTTAAATTGCGGACCAGACGTTCGGAAATATCTTTTACATCTGCGGAACGAGCTTTCATATATTCATCATCCATAGCTGCAAACATCTCTGCAAAATTATCGCCGGTTGCTGCCGCTGCATATTCTGCATTTACCAGTTCTGTCCGGATCATGTTCTCCATTGATTCCAGATAGTCCTCATCCTCCAGCATCATCTGATGGACTTCAAAGATCGCCGCACTTGCCTCTCCAACTTCCCGGACTGCCTTGTCATACAGTCTGCCAAGCTGTTTTTTCGAAACCTCCACGGCTTCTTTCACACGTTTTACTTCTGCTTCCGAATCTTCAATCCGGGCTCTTTTAACCTGGTAATCATTTTTCTTCAGAACCGCAACCGGTCCCATAACAATTCCTTTATATACGGATTTCCCCTGAAAATACTGCATTTTTTATCCTCCGAGCGTACTTTTTACAGATTTGCTTCGAAAAACGCTTTCAGCGTCTCAATCGCTGCATCTTCGTCCTCTCCGTTTGCTGCAACGGTTACGGTATCTCCCTGCTTTACACCAAGTGACATCAGCATCATCAGCTGAGTCAGTTTTTTCGTTTTTCCATCTTTTGTGATGGTGCATTCCGATGCAAAATTTTTTGCCTCCTTTACCAGCATTCCTGCCGGTCTTGCGTGGATTCCCAGTTCATCTTTAATGGTATATTCAAATGATTTCATGCTTTTATTCTCCTTCTTCTCTGTCCATAATCCGTTCTATGTGCATAGCGAGATATCCAATTTCGATCTCCTCCATCGGAAGTTTCAGCCTCTTTTCCATCTCCTCACAGATTCGTTTCGCCGCCTGAAAGGCTTTCGGAAACTTTACGGACATGTAGTCATTCATATTTACTTTCAGTTTTTCCCCACTGACCGCTCTTGCAACCATATAGCGGATATGGTTCATCATACGGTTATACGACAACGACATCACATCGATGGTATGCCCGGTGATATGCTCCACCAAAGAAATGCTCTCCCGGACTGCTCTTGCTACTTCCATGGCCTGTGAAACATTTTCCTCCACAATTGCCGAATGAACATGAAGTGCAAGATAGCCGATTTCATGTTCATCAATTTCGATCTGAAGCCGTTCTTTTAAAAGCTCCCTGATACAGGAAGCAACTTTATACTCTTTGTAAAACATCACACGGATATCGTCGGTGAGCGGATTGCTGATCTGCTCACCGTTCTGAATCCGCCGGACAGCAAAATCCAGATGATCTGCCATTGGAAAGACGATGGAACGGTCAATTTTTCCAAATTCCTTTTCTGCCTCGTCAAGCACGGCACTCGCCAGCTCCAGGCTGAGCGGAGAAACGCCCTGTACAATGGTTCTGGCATTTCCTCGCTCCGTCATCTCCGTCAGGGAATAAATGCGGGCATCGTCTCCCGGCTGTACACGCTGTCCCGTTTTTTTCCCAAATGCAATTCCTTTCCCCATGACCAGATATTCCCGGTTATTTTCTTCTTCCACACCAATAAATGAATTGTGGTTCAGTGTTTTTGCTATCCTGTACATTCTTCTCACCCGTTTTTAAGGCACAGCTTACGCGAGAATCTCAATCGCAAATAAAGGATCTCCTGCTTTTACCGGTCCGTCTGCCAAAAGACGGATTCTCTGGTTCTCCTCCAGCTCTGTGCAAAGAACCGGTGACGTAACCGACGGCGCATGTGTTTTCAGATATTCCAGATCCAGCTTCAGCATCGGATCACCTTTTTTCACGGTCTGACCGCTTTCTACCAGTGCCTCAAATCCCTCTCCGTTCAGTTTTACTGTATCAATTCCGACATGAATCAGAAGGCTGACTCCGGAATCGGTTACAAATCCAATCGCATGTTTTGTGTCAAAAACAAACGCGACTTCTCCGTCCTCCGGAGCACGCACATAAGGATCTTCCGGTGTCACAACAGCGCCGTCTCCCATCATCTTTTCCGCAAACGCTTCATCCGGCGCAGTAGAAAGGTCGGCTGCCAGTCCGCTTATCGGGCTGCAGACAGTAATCGTATCCACAACCTTCTGTTCTTTTGTTTCCTGCGTCGGTTCCGCCTCTTTTGGGGTTGGTGTATTTTCTGCTTCCGCATACGTATTCGGAGCTTTTTCCAGATAATCCTCTAAATTTGATTTTATCACAGTTACATTCGGTCCGTAAATAACCTGTACACCATTTCCTTTATGCACAACGCCAGATGCCCCTGTCGCCTTTAAAATACCATCGCTGACTCTCGCTGCATCATGAACAGTACAGCGCAGTCTTGTTGCACAGCAGTCCACATCCGAAATATTTTTCTTTCCGCCAAGACCTTTTGTGATTGCTTCACTCATGGCATCTTCCGATGCCACCCCATCGTTCTGCGCCTCTTTTCTTGCTTTTACATCTGCTTTCGTATAAAGCTTGGTTTCCACATCATCATCCTCACGACCCGGTGTCTTAAAATCAAACTTTTTAATCATGAATTTGAAGATAAAATAATACAGGAAGAAATAAAGAATGCCGACCGGAATCACCCTCATCCAGCTTGTCTTTTCATTTCCCTGCAGAATACCGAACAGGAAGAAGTCCAGAAGTCCGCCGGAAAAGGTAAGACCTACTGCGATATTCAGGATGTGTGCGATCATATAAGCTGTTCCCGCAAGAATAACCTGCACGACAAACAACGCCGGTGCAACAAACAGGAACGAGAATTCCAGCGGTTCTGTGATACCGGTTGCCATACACGCAAGTGCTGCGGAAAGAAGCAGACCGCCTGCTGCTTTTTTCTTCTCCGGTTTCGCACAATGGTACATGGCAAGTGCCGCTCCCGGAAGTCCGAAAATCATAAAAATAAATTCTCCGGAGAAATATCTCGTTGCATCTGCACTGAAATGTGCGATATTCGCAGAATCCGCAAGCTGTGCGAAGAAAATATTCTGTCCGCCCTGCACCATCTGTCCTGCCACTTCCATGGTACCTCCGACTGCCGTCTGCCAGAACGGCATATAAAATACGTGATGCAGACCAAATGGAATCAGTGCCCGTTTAATCAGACCGAAAATCAGCGTTCCGACATAACCGGAGCCGGTTACCAGGCCACCCAGCGCATAAATGCCGTTCTGTACAACCGGCCATACAAAATACATTAAAATTCCCACAAACATATAGACGATCGTAGAAATAATCGGTACAAAACGAGTACCTCCAAAGAAAGAAAGTGCATTCGGAAGCTGGATCCGGTAAAATCGATTATGAAGTGCTGCGACTCCAAGACCGACAATAATACCGCCAAACACACCCATCTGCAGCGACTGAATACCGCAGACAGAAGTGATGGTTCCTTCCAGAACGGATTCTGCAATTTCTCCGTTTTCCAGAATCTGACCCGTAATAGTCAGCATTGCGTTAATCGCTGTATTCATAACGAAATATGCAATAACGGCTGACAGGGCAGAAACCTCTTTTTCCTTCTTTGCCATACCAATTGCAACACCTACCGCAAAAATCAGAGGCAGGTTATCAAACACCGCACTTCCTACTTTGTTCATGATCACCAACAGCGCATGAAGAATTGTGCCGTTGCCGAGCAAGCTTGTCAGCCCATACGTTTCAATCGTGGTTGCATTGGTAAATGAGCTTCCGATTCCCAGTAAAAGTCCGGCTACCGGAAGAATTGCGATCGGGAGCATAAAGCTTCTTCCCACTCGCTGCAGAACACTAAAAATTTTGTCCTTCATTTTTTTACTCCTTGTGTAGTTTATACTTTTTACAAGAAGAGTTTCTGCGGTTTTGCATCTTTTTAGCCGGTCTGTACTCTTTTTCTGAAACAGAGTACAAAAAAGAGACACTAACCCACATAAACAATTCCTGTTATGTATAGTTAATGCCTCCAAAAATCGAGTTACACACTACAACTGTAGTTGAATATAGCACAGATAAATCTCTTTTGTCAAGTCAGTTCTTATTATTTGAAAGGTAAAAATAATTCACAATAATAGTAGTAAAATTTAAGCCAATTTCTTCGCAATAAGGTAAAATAAAATAAAAGAACGGTACCTTTTATTGCACCGTCCTTTTTGTCAACATTTGTTTTATACTGTTTTTACGCTCTTAACCGGAATTTCTGGATATCCTTTGCATTATTCACGCGCTCAATTTCAGCGCCGAGTCCTCGGAGCTTTCCATCGAAATCCTCGTATCCGCGCAGAATATATACGATATCATCTACCACAGTAATTCCCTCTGCTGCAAGTCCTGCGATCACAAGTGCTGCACCTGCGCGAAGATCCGGTGCGGAAACCTCTGCTCCGGTAAATTTTTCTACGCCGTCAATGATCGCCGTGTTGCCTTCTACTTTAATACAGGCGCCCATACGTGCCAGCTCATCCGCATATTTAAAACGATTTTCAAAAATACTCTCTGTTACAATACTCGTACCGTTTGCCAGTGCCAGTGTAACCGCAATCTGCGGCTGCATATCGGTCGGGTAACCCGGATACGGCTGTGTCTTTACGTGTGTTCTGCCCAGACGTTTGCTTGCGCTCACACGGATGGAATCGTCAAACTCTTCTACGTCGCAGCCGATCTCCTCGAGCTTTGCGGTTGTTGCTTCCAGATGCTTTGGAATCACGTTTTTAATCAGCACATCACCCTTTGTGGCTGCTGCTGCAAACATATACGTACCTGCCTCGATCATATCCGGTACGACCGCATAGCTGGTTCCGTGCAGGGTATCGACACCCTTGATCCGGATCACGTCGGTTCCTGCTCCTTTGATGTTTGCTCCCATGCTGTTCAGGAAGTTCGCCACATCGACAACGTGCGGCTCTTTCGCTGCATTCTCAATCGTTGTATTTCCTCTTGCCATCGAAGCTGCCATCATGATGTTGATGGTGGCTCCAACGGAAACCATATCCAGGAAAATGTGGCTTCCATGCAGATCTGCCGCACTTGCCACGATTGCGCCATGACGGATGCTTACCTCAGCACCGAGTGCGCGGAATCCCTTTAAATGCTGGTCGATCGGACGGCTTCCAATGTTACATCCGCCCGGAAGCGGAACTTCCGCTCTTTTGTATTTTCCAAGCAGCGCGCCTAAAAGATAATAAGACGCACGGATTTTTTTGATATATTCATAATCAACGCTCAGATCTCCGATGGTTGCTGCATTGATCCGCACGGTATGGCGGTCGATGCGGTCCACGGTGGCTCCGATCTCTGCGATTGCTTCCAGAAGTACATTAATATCACTGACATCCGGCAGGTTTTCGATCAGGACCGTCTCATCGGTCATCGTTGCTGCCGTAAGAATTGCAAGCGCCGCGTTTTTTGCTCCCCCGATTTCCACTTCGCCCACAAGAGGATTTCCACCTCTGATGACATACTGTTCCATATATTCACCTCAAATTTTCTTTCTCATACTTAACGAGTGTGTTTTATCCAATATCTAACGAATCAAAGTCTTTTTCCTGTTTTTTTACACACTCCAGATACGCTGAAACGCACTGCTCCCCGCAGTGATTTTTCAGTCTCCCCTTATCTTAACTCAAATCTAATATTTTGTAAATCAATTTTAATATATTCCGTACTATTTCCGTTTTTTTCCACCGTTTCCGGTCAGGAATATTCAGAGAAACGTTATATGTAATTTCTAACTTTCAGAACATTTTCCTTATTATTACGTAATATTATGTTTTTGAAAATTCTCCGAATATTCCACCCGTTCCTTCTTACATGCCAATCTGCTCGCGAAGTGCCAGAATCGTGCCCTGGATATCCTTTCCGCTCTCATCGACCGTAATCTCGGCATACTGTTCATACAGTTTACTTCTCTCATCGTAAAGATCTTTGAGCGTCTGACCCTCTTTCAGCACAACGCCGCGTCCCTTCAGGTTTCCAAGACGCTTTGCCAGATCCTCATACGACAGCTTCAGGTAAACGATGGTTCCAATTTCTTTAAAATGCTCCATCGCCTCTTTTCCGTAAATGGCACTGCCGCCCGGTGCAATGACGCTTTCATCGGCTTCCAGAGTCGCATTGACCTCATTCTCAATCGCAAGAAAGCCTTCATTTCCCTCATCTGCAATAATCTCGCGCAGAAGACGTTTCTCCCGATGCTGAATCACAAGATCCGTATCAATAAACTCATACCCCAAAGCCTTTGCAAGGATAACGCCAACGCTGCTTTTGCCGGCTCCCGGCATTCCTATTAATATAATATTCCGTTTCTTCAAGTTTTATTCCTCCTGCTGTCCTGTATGTACTCTCGGAATCTTTTTGTTTCCTCTATCTCTGCAGATTTGTTCCGCCCTGCTTCATGATCTGCTCAATCTCTTTTTCGCTGACCACGTTGGCATCGTGCTGAATCATCAGCTTTAAGACGCTTGCAGAAATCGCAAAATCGATGGTTCTCTGCGGCGCAAAATCATGCGCCATCGCGTGAATCAGTCCTGCACCAAACGCATCACCGGCTCCGACTGCCTCAAAGCTGTGTACTTTGTGAACCGGGCTCTCATAGAATTTTCCGTCTTTCAGGTAAATTCCCATCCAGTCGCCGTCCTCCACGGTGTAGAGATTGCGCAGCACGCTCGCAACTGCTTTACAGTTCGGGAACTGTTTCTGAATTTCCAGCATGCCCTCTTTGTAAGACTCGATCTGTTCAATGCCGCGCGACATATCTCCATCATACGCCGGAATGCCAAGCGATGATTCAAAGTCCTCATCATTTGCAATGCAGACATCCACGTAAGACATCAGACGGCGCATGACGCGCTGTGCGTCCTTTGCTGACCACATTTTTCCGCGGTAGTTGAGATCACATACCACCTGGATTTTTTTCTCTTTGCAGAGCATAAGAGCGCTCTCCAGCGTCTTTTCGATCTCGCAGCTGATGGCCGGCGTGATACCAGAGAAATAAAAGAGATCCACGCCCTCGAGCAGTTTTTCCCAGTCAAACTCCTCCGCTTCTGCCATCGCGATCGCGCTGTAGGCGCGGTCATAAACCACGCTCGTCGGTCGGATGTTGGTTCCCTTTTCAAAATAGTAAATACCGACGCGGCCGCCGCCCCGCAGAACACGGGTCGTATCCACACCGAACCGGCGGATTTCATTGATGGCCGCCTGTCCGACCTGGTGCTCCGGCACTTTTGTCACGTAGGAAACATCGTTCCCGAGTGTTGCCAGAGAAACCGCGACGTTCGCCTCCGCGCCGCCGTAACTGGCTTCAAAGGTATCTGCCTGCAGTATTTTCAGATGCTCCGGTGTTTTTAAACGCAGCATCAGTTCTCCGAATGTAAGTATTTTCATGATAAAATCCCCTCCAGAAACATTTTGTTTTTCACCTCAATACCTTTTTATCTTACGCTGTTTTCTCCCCGGACGCAAGAAAAAAAGCGCAAAAAAGCGGCTTCCTGTTTCGATTCAGAAGCCGCTTTTTCTGCGTTTTCTCTTATTCTTTTACTGCTCCCAGTGTAATACCGGTTACGAAGTATTTCTGCAGGAACGGATATACAATCAGCATAGGAACAAGGGCGATAAATACCTTTGCTGCCTCCAGTGATTTGTTAGAGTTCTGTGCTAACTGCTGATACTGCTCTGCAGTCAGGGTTACGCCTACCGGGATCTGAACGGAGATCTGACGGATGTAGGTCTGTAACGGATAGTTCGTCTCTTTGTTCATTAATACCAGGCCCTGGAAATACTCGTTCCAGTAACCAACGGATGTAAACAGGACGATGGTTGCGATAACCGGTTTGGAACACGGAACTACAATCTGCACAGGATACGCCACGGGCCGGCGCCGTCTACACGGGCTGCCTCCTCGAGGTCTCCCGGGATGCCGCGGAAGAAGTTCATCATCAGGAGTACGTTGAATACCGGAACAGAACCAGCCAGAACCAGTGCTGCCATCGTATCGATCATACCATAATTTTTAACGGTGATGAACCACGGAATGGTACCACCATTGAACAGCATACAGAATACCAGGATCCACATCAGGACGTTTCTCGGTTTGTACTCTGTTTTGCTCTTTGCCAGCGGATAGGACATCATAATCAGGACAACCATGGTCCATATGGTTCCAATCACAACTCGCTTGATGGAAATCCAGAAGGAATTCCAGAATGCGGAATCACCCATAATCAGGCTGTAGGATTTTACGTTTGATCCGATCGGGTAAATCGTTACAAGACCGCCCTCAGCGGCTGCTTTTGAAGAAATAGATACGCAGAACGTATACCATAACGGATAAAAACAGCTGAATGCCAGGAGAATCAGGATGATAGCATTTATGACTTTAAACGCTTTGCTGCCAAAACTCTTGCTTTCTATCATAATTTCTGCCCTCCTTAGAAAATCTTGTAATCAGCAAACTTGTAAGCACAAACATAAGAAGTAACAACCAGCACGAAGCTGACAACAGATTTAAAGAGACCTGCTGCAGTAGCCAGCGAGAACTGCATGTTTGTAATACCAATACGGTATACGTATGTATCGATGATATCACCAGTTTCAATAACCAGCTGGTTGTACATGTTGAATACCTGGTCGAAACCTGCATTCAGAACGTTGCCCATTGCCAGTGTGGTCAGAAGAACGATGGTCGGAACCAGTCCCGGGATGGTGATGTGCCATACACGTTTCCAGCGGCTTGCGCCGTCGATTGCGGCTGCCTCGTAAAGGCTCGGGCTGATGCCGGTCAGCGCTGCAAGATAAATAACTGCGTTGTAACCGAACTCTTTCCATACATCAGTTCCGATCAGTAACTGACGGAAGATGCCAGGCATGGTCATCGGAAGAACGGTATCCGTTGCACCCATTGCGCTGCGGACCGTGTTGAAAATTCCGTTTGCGCCAAGGATATTGGTGATGATGTTTGCAAGGATAACCCAGGATACGAAGTGCGGCAGATATACGATCGTCTGAACCGTCTTTTTGAACTTCATATTCTTTACCTCATTCAGCAGCAGTGCGAACACCAGCGGAATGATGATATTCAGGATAACCTTTGCGATTGCAATAATCAGAGTATTGACAAGTGCCCGTTTTGCATCCGGGATAACGGTCAGGTATTTAAACCATTTCAAACCTACCCACGGAGAGCCGAACCATCCTTTGCTCGGATTGTAATCCTGGAATGCCATTACAATACCAACCATCGGAACGATAGAAAACATAAACAGCCAGATATAACCCGGCAGAACCATTAACGTATAGTGAAAGGAATTTGACAGCCCGAGATGGCCTTTTTTCTTCTTCACGGCAAGCTCCTCCTTTGATGTCATTTTTTTAAAGTAGTGGGGTACAGGCTTTCCTGTACCCCACCCTCCACATCATACATTTACATTAGTTACTCAGCCAGGTAATCTTTTACCAGCTCAAGGATCTGATCACCACCCTGTACATGCCAGTCGGTGCAGAACTGATCCCACTCGTCAAGGCTCTTCGCACCAGTGATGAACTGAAGGATACTCTTGTCTTCCAGGTCAGAAATCTGGGTCCAGTAGGTATCCATTCCGTCGATGGTGTAGTACAGTTCAGAATAGATCTTGTGATCCGGCTCAAGTGTTGCGTATGGACGATCACCAATCAGCAGTGCATAGAATCTGTTGAACTGTCCGTTGTTGGTGTTGACATCCATATCGGTTACTGCCAGATCTCTGGATCCGTCATAGTCCTCAGAGATAACGTCTTTCAGAGTTGCGGCATCGTTTGCCAGGTTCTTGTACAGACCGTTGAATTTGCTTCCGCCCTGCTGATAATCATCTGCGCTTGCTTCGCCTTTGATGATTCCCATCAGTGCATCATACTCATACTCGCACTCATCGGTAGCTGCCATACAGTTACGCAGCGGATACCAGCCGATTGCTACAGAAGTATCGAAGGTAGACTCATCACGAACGAGTACGTTGTTCATGATAACAATGGCTTTCTTCACATCATCCGATGCGTTTTTGTTTACCATAGTATAAGTGGTTCCAACGTCTTTCATATGAATATTCCACTCACCGTCTTTGGTGTACAGCGGATATGCCTGCCAGTTTGCATTGTTATCGTTACGGAAGGAATCCGGGTTTCCGTATCCAAGGCTCCACCATGGTCCCATGAAGATACCGCAGGTTCCGTTCTTAACATTGTTTGCATTGTCGCCGTTGGTTGTGGTTCCAACCTCCGGGTTGATGAGCCTTTTTCATACCAGTCATGTAAGGTGGTAAGGGCTTCTTTCATTTCATCTGTTGTAGTTCCCCAGTACAGTTCGCCGGAATCATCTTTCAGAAAATATCCCGGTGTTGCATTGAATGCCTGATATACAGCATCGAACCGTATCCGTTGTTGGAGGAGTTCAGGAAGTTGGAGTAGGTTCTTCCGCCGTTATCAATACCTGCGATTGCATAATCCGGGCTGAGACCTGCGTCTTTAAATTTCTGAGCTACTTCGCCGAGTTCATCTACGGTCTTCGGAACTTCCAGTCCTAACTGATCCAGCCAGTCCTGACGGATAAAGTACAGGTAAACACCATCGGTATCTACCGATATGTTTGGCAGTGCACAGAAGGTTCCGTCTACGGTTGCATTGTTGATCGCACGTCCTTCGGTAGTCTCGATGATTTCTTTTACCTGTTTGGATGCGTACTGGTTGAACTCCGGCCAGAGGTCTGCAAGAAGATCTGCTCTTGCTGCCTGTACCAGGTAGTTACGGGTTGGTGCAACGACTGCATCCGGAAGGGAAGCAGATGCGATTGCCAGAGATACTTTCTGCTGGAAGTCAGATGCATTACCTGCAGTCCAGTCGCAGACAACTTTGATGTTGTAGTTATCCAGAAGGTATCTGGTGTACTGGTTGTTATCTACGGAATCGCCGTCCGGAAGTGTGGTATCCTTCGGGTCGATCTGATATCCATAATGTACTTCTACGACATGATCAAATTTTGCAAACGCACGATCGTCATTTTCACCCGGTACTGCATCGTCTGCTTCATCAGCTGCTGCAACCCAGTCACCAGAACCTGCTGCATCGCCGGAGCCGCTGTCCGATGAGGTATCCTTTGCTTCATCGCCGCCTGCCGTACTTGATGCTGTTGTGCCGCTGCTCTTGCTGTTTGCGTCAGAACTGTCTCCTCCAGTGCTGCCACATGCTACCAGGCTTACGATCATGGTGCTTGCCAGTAATGCAGAAATTACTTTCTTTTTCATTTGGTGTCCTCCTTGTGATTTACGTTCTTTTTGCGTGCTCCGTTGTTGCTTTTGTCCAGGCTTACGAAGAATCCATTGTTTTTAATCATACGTTTTGCCTAAAACTTTCACATTTTCGTCACACTTTTTATGCAATGATTATACCTCTTCTCCACCCGTTTTGACAAGCATTTTTTATGTATTTTTCACAATTTATTTCGTTTTTTTAATTCATATTGTCGATTTTGTACACTATTTTAAAATTTATAGTCAATCTTGACTTTTTCTTTTTCGTTATTCTTTTATCTATTGACGGATTTTTTGTGCTTTTTTCCGTCATTTTGTATATTCCTCGTATTTTCAGACATTTTACCTGCAGAGCCTTCTACCGGCAGTTCCCTCCGAATGCCGGGCAACACAATAAAAAAGAACCTCTTATCTCTCCCCGGGAATACTTCTTTCCGGAAACATAAGAGGTTCTTTTTCTTTTTTGTTCTTTATTCTGCTTTTTTCTTCTCTTTTGGAATAATAATATTCAGTACAATCGCCGCAACAGCTGCCGGAACAATACCAGAGCCGCCGAAAATCAGCTGGATATAATAAGGAAGCTCAGAAGTTGCTCCCGCTGTGGAACCAAGGCCGTAGCCAAGACCCAGTGCAACAGAAACGATCGTGATCTCACGGCTCGTAATCGGCTCTTTTGTGATGAGCTGGATACCGGAAACCAGAATTGACGCAAACATCATAACGGCTGCACCGCCGAGTACGGACTGCGGCATAATGGATACAAATGCTGCAATCTTCGGGCAGAGTCCGCAGAGGATCAGGAAAATGGCTCCGCAGGAAAGTGCCATACGGTTTACGATTTTTGTCATCGAAATAATGCCGACGTTCTGTGCAAAAGAAGTATTCGGGAGAACGCCGAGTGCTGCTGCAAAGCTGGATCCGAGACCGTCGCAGATGATACCGCCGGAAAGCTCAGAATCGGTTGCCTCGCGGTCCATACCGCTCTCTACGCAGGCGCAGATATCGCCGACCGTCTCAACGGTTGTTACGATGAACATGATCGCTACCGGGAGAATTGCCTCCACACGGAAGACTGGTTTTACCTCAGCCAGTTTTCCAAAGCCTGCAATACCAGGGAGTGCGAACCAGGACGCATCTTTTACCTGCTGGAAATTGACAACCCAGGAATATGTATAGGAAACAGTGCTTCCATCCTCAAGAACCGCCGTTCCGGTATGCGGCAGAACCATGGTCATAATAATAGCTACCACGTAGCCGACTAAAATACCGATCAGAATTGAAGCCGTGCTTAAGATTCCCTTCGGATTTGTAAAGTGCTTCAGTGCCAGCGTTACAATCAGAACGACCATGCCAAGGAACAGGTTCTGTATGGAACCGTAATCGTTCGTTCCGGAACCGCCGCAGAGATAATTGATTCCAACCGGAATCAGCGAAAGACCGATCGCCATAACGACACAGCCGGTAACAACCGACGGGAAAAATTTACGAAGCGGCTTTAAACAGACGCCAAGCACGCCCTCAAACAGACCGCCGACAATTGTCGCACCAAGGATAGCGCCGTACGTCAGCGCGCCCTGTCCCAGCACGGCTGTCACGCTCTTGAATACGCCGAGGAATCCAGAAGATGTACCCATAACAATCGGCACTTTACCGCCGATCGGTCCAATCGAAAACATCTGTACCAGTGTTACAATACCGGCTACTGTCATTGCATTCTGCAAAAGAGCCGTACGAAGTGCACCGTAGCCCGCATCCGCCGTCAGACCGCACGCTCCCATGATGATCAGAAGCGGGGTAAGGTTTCCTATGAACATCGCCATTACGTGCTGCAATCCAAGCGGAATCGCCTGCTTCAGCGGAATCCGTCCTTCAAAGGTGTACGGGGTTCCCATAGCTGAACTTTTTTCTTTTTTCATTGCTTTTCTCCTGCTTTTGTAGATTTGGGCTGCCTTGCCTTTCGGTATGGAATATGCCCTGCACAGCCGGAATTTTTCCGGCAAAGCGTCCTTGTTTTTTCTTATAGATACTTATAAGTTTTTCTTTTTAAACAAGTCTTCTTCATAAGCTGTGCTTTTATGTAAAAAGATTATCATGTTTCTTTTTTCCCGTCAACCCGCATCTTGTACAGAATTCCATAAAAAGGAGACACCGGTCTGTGTTCCTCATCTCACAGATCAATGTCTCCTTGTTTTCTTCCTTCAATTTAAGCGTTCTGGAAATCCTCAATCGCTTTTACGGTGCGGTTATATTCTTCCGTCACCTTCTGCATCAGATCATCCGTCTCGGTCTCCTGCAGCGGTCTTAACCGCTCGGTCAGCTCGGCGCTTGGCTCGTACAGATTGTTAAAGCCAAGATTCTGGCACACGCCTTTTAATGTATGAGCTGCACGGAATGCAACCTCAATATTTCCGTCCGCCAGTGCCTGGCAAAGCTCCTGATAGCTCGGATCCTGAGGAAATTTTAAAATGATCCGCTGAATCAGAGATTCACTGCGAAGCCGCTGAACGGTTTCCTCGTAATCTGCTCCCATCTGCATGTAGCAATCTTTTAATGTCATCTTCTCTTCCTCTTCCCTGTATGCAAATTCATTACATATTAATGCAAACAAGTTCTTTATCAATACATAAATAATTATATTTCTCACGCAAGCTCTTGTCAACTTCTGCTTTTCATTATTTTTGCATTATTTTTGTTTACTATACGCTCTATTTCTGAACATAAAACATCTTTTTTCTTACGTTTTTCTTACGTTTTTATCTTACCTGTATATTGCATTCATGCATAATAATACAACTTACTCGCATATTCTGTCGTTTTATTCACACGGTACCGCGTGAAAGTCTATTTCTTCTGTCTAGTCTCGTTGCAAAATGTAATGTTTTTTGTACACTGTAATTTTCGTTATTTTTCTGTGTTTCTTCTATCTTTTATGCAAAAAGGGACCCTCGGTCTTAACCGGAGATCCCTTTGGATTTCTCAAAATCAGATTAGCAGATTCCCTGAGCCATCATAGCGTCAGCTACTTTCTCAAAGCCTGCGATGTTAGCGCCCATAACATAGTCGCCCTCATGGCCGTAACGTTTTGCAGCATCAACCATGTTGTGTGTGATGTTGATCATGATATTTTTCAGTTTTGCATCAACTTCATCGAAGGTCCAGGACAGACGCTCGGAGTTCTGGGACATCTCGAGTGCGGATGTTGCAACACCACCTGCATTTGCAGCTTTTCCAGGTGCGAAGATTACGCCGTGCTCCTGCAGATATTTGGTTGCTTCCAGAGTAGTAGGCATGTTAGCGCCCTCGCATACTGCAGTGCATCCGTTCTCAACAAGTGCTTTTGCATCCTCAAGCAGCAGCTCGTTCTGAGTTGCGCAAGGAAGAGCAAGGTCTGCTTTTACAACCCATACGCCGCGTCCTTCGTGGTACTCAGAGTTTGGACGATATTTCTTGTACTCGGTCAGACGGGCACGATTTACTTCTTTGATCTCTTTTAATGCAGCTACATCGATTCCGTCTGGATCGTAAACCCATCCGTTGGAGTCAGAGCAGGTGAGAACTTTCACACCAAGCTGAGTAGCTTTCTCGATTGCATAGATTGCAACGTTTCCGGAACCGGATACACAAGCGGTCTTGCCTGCGATGTCGATGCCGTTCAGTTTCAGCAGCTCCTGGGTCAGGTACAGCAGTCCGTATCCGGTAGCCTCTGTTCTTGCTAAAGATCCGCCGTAGCTTAAACCTTTACCAGTCAGAACGCCTTCGTATACGCCGCGGATTCTCTTGTACTGTCCGAACATGAAGCCGATCTCTCTTGCGCCTGTTCCGATGTCACCAGCCGGTACGTCGGTGTCTGCGCCGATATATTTGCAAAGCTCTGTCATAAAGCTCTGGCAGAATGCATGATCTCTCTGTCAGATTTTCCTTTCGGATCGAAGTCAGAACCACCTTTACCTCCGCCGATCGGAAGGCTGGTCAGTGAGTTTTTGAATACCTGCTCGAATCCCAGGAATTTGATAATACCAATATTTACAGAAGGATGCAGACGGATTCCTCCTTTGTAAGGTCCGATTGCACTGTTAAACTGTACACGATATCCGGTGTTTACATGAGCCTGTCCTTTATCGTCTACCCACGGCACACGGAATTTGATCTGACGCTCTGGCTCTACCATTCTCTCCAGAAGAGCGACTTTTCTGTATTTTTCCTCGTTTGCTTCAATAACAGGGCGAAGAGATTCCAGAACCTCTTTGACTGCCTGATGGAATTCCGGCTCAGCTGGGTTTTTTGCAACTACGGACTCAATAACCTCATCTACGTATGACATGTTAGTTTCCTCCTTGAAATTTCTCCCTTAATGTAGTGCAGAAAGATTTCTTTAAAAGATCCATCTGCGGTTCTCATCAGCCTTAAAGCGTGGAGAAAATCATTTCCGCACTCTCTCGCGTCTCCGGTGGATTCTCCCGTCCTCCGGATCACTTAATTTTATAAGGTCAACGATTGGTTGATATTATAGCATAAAATATCCGGTTTTTGCAATATTTCACGCAAAAAATTCCTAATAAATCATGATTTTGTAGCGTTTTCTAATATTTACCCAGTATTTTTGTCGATTTTGTATATTTTTACCGAAAGTACTATAAAATTTCGCGTGCTGATTCTTTAGAAAATAAAGATTAGCTGCGGTTTTTTGTTTTTATATTAGGTGTTTTCGATTTTTTCTTCACGCTCCAGCCAAAGGTTCCCTGCTTTTTCCCGATTCCAAAGTACTCTCCGTGGGAATACACAATCGGTTTCGCGCGGTTCAGATCGAAGCGGCCGCGCTCATCCATGTATGCCTCATCCGCATGGACAGCCACAACTTTTGCAAGAAACATGTGATGCGAGCCCAGTTCGAGCACCTGCTCCACTTTACACTCGATATTAACCGGCGACTCCCCGATCATCGGTGCGGAAATCTCCTCCGCCTCGACTTTCGTCAGTTTCATCTCTTTGAACTTATCCACATCTCTTCCCGAGCGCACGCCGCAGTAGTCGGTCGCATAGCAGAGGTCCTCCGTCGTCAGGTTGATGACGAACGCACCGCTCTCTTTGATCATCTGATAGCTGTAGCGTTCCGGCCGCACCGAGATCGATACCATCGGAGGATTCGTACACACCGTGCCGGCCCAGGCAACGGTGATGATGTTGTCCTCCCCGTTCTTTCCGCGCACCGACACCATGACCGCCGGCAGCGGATACAGCATATTTCCCGCTTTCCATGTCTGTTTTCCCATTCTTATTTCTTTCCTTTCCTCTTTTTCACCCTTTTATGACCGAAAAAAGCGTGCCCCGGATCTGTTTTCAGGCCCGGAACCACGCTTTTTTATTTTTTCTGTTTTTACTGATTCTGCAGCGCCATCATAAATGCCGGAATCAGCTGTTTCTTTCTCGACACAACACCCTTCAGCTCGCAGCTGACCTCGTTGACCGGAAGATCTTCAAAAGCTTTTTCAATGACTTCCTTTGCCCCGCTTCCATAATACAGAAGCTCTGTAGATTCTTCTATAATATTGGTCAGCATAAAGAATACCATCTCGATGCCGTGTTTTCCGCACTCGCTTTCCATCTGCGGCAGAAGCTGTTCCTTGATGGATTCCAGTTCGCCCGCATCGAGGGATGTAATCTGGCCGACACCAAACGTAACATCGCCCATGATGAATTTTTTGAAATCCTGGTAGAAAATTTCTTCCGGTGATTTATCTTTCAGGTTGCTTCCTGCACGGAACATTTCGGATGCAAACTCCGGAATGCTGATGCCTGCAATGTCCGCCAGTGCCTCTGCTGCCGCTTTGTCAAGAAACGTACACGTCGGCGACCGGAACATCAGCGTATCGGAAATGATGGCTGCGCAGAGCAGTCCTGCGATGTTCGGCGCGATCTCCAGCTCTTTTTCCTTATAAATTTCATACATAATCGTTCCCGTGCAGCCCACCGGCTCATTGCGGAACATAACCGGCGCCATCGTCTCAAGTGATCCCAGACGATGATGGTCGATGATCTCGAGAATCTCCGCCTCTTTGACGTTATCGACCGCCTGTGATTCCTCATTGTGATCGACGAGAATCAGTTTCTTTCCTGCATTTCCGATCAGGTTCCGACGGGAAATCGTTCCCACATATTTTCCTTTCTTGTTCAGAATCGGGAAATCGCGGTGTCTCTGATTTTTCATAACTTCTTTGATATCATCGAGGAAATCTTCGGTGTTGAACGTGATCAGATTGCTTCTGCGCATCAGATATTTGACCGGAATACTCTGGTTAATCAGACGCGCAATCGTATACGTGTCATGCGGACTGCTGATGATCACACAGCATTTTTCCTCTGCAAATTTCTGAATCGTTTTCGTCACCTTTGCGCCAAGTCCGACGATAATGCAGCTTGCATCCATCTCGATTGCACAGAGCTGGTCCTCCGCACGGTTTCCGAGAATGACAAGGTCATCTTTTTCGATGTAGTTCTCCATCGTATCCGGATGGAATGCGCCGACAACGACTTTTCCGCGGATAAAATATCCATGCTCATTTCCGACAATGACAGATCCGTCCAGCGTATCCGCGATACTGCGGTATTGCGTCCTTGCCAGTGACATGACATGGCTGTCATAAGAATCCATATAGGATTCCGCGATATCACTGACCGTGATCACGCCCTGCAGATCATTGTCCGGCGAAGTAATCGGCAGTGTGACCACGTTGTTGTTTTTCATCATGGAATACGCTTTCTTCACGGAAATCGTGCCCGGTACGCTCGGCACCTCATGGATTTCAATTTCCTTTACCTGCGTTCCCGCATTCGGCAGATACCCCGGTGCGCGCACGCCAAAGCGCTTCAGTACATACTCGGTCTCCTCATTGATCTGACCGGCACGCCGCGCCATGTAGGTTTTGGTTTTATCTGTCCTGTTCTTGATATCCGCATAGGCAATCGCCGAACAAATGGAATCCGTATCCGGATTTTTATGTCCAATTACATAAACTCTTGAATTTGATTTCATAATAGTACTCCTCCCTTCTGTATGTTTGTGGTATACAGTAAGTTCGTCCCGGTAGTTTTACTTCTTTTTTTGTAACGACTACAGTTACTGCTCACTTCGTGACCAGTAACCGCCGCCCTGCACATGCAAATTCGCTCCGCGAAGTTCCGGGCGGCCACCTGAATCACTTTCTCCTGCAGCCGCGCAGCAAGTGCGCGTCTCAGTAATTTTGGTAACGACTACACACATATTACCATCCTTTTTTCATCTGGTCAAAGAAAATCTTTTATGTTAAGATAAACGCAGATAGAAAACGTGCAAAATTGAACCTGATTTTTTCATAAATCCACAATTTTCCTCTCGTTTTCCTGTTATTCTTACGAAAAAGGGGTGTTTCATTATGTCAGAAGAACAATTAACCATGGATGACTTCTCCGCAGAGCTGGAAGCTTCCTTCAAAAAAATTGAGGAAGGCGACATGCTCACCGGAACCGTCATCTCCGTAGATGAAAAAGAGGTGATTCTCGATCTGAAATACTACGCAGAGGGCGTCATCCGCGCCGAGGACTTCAGCAACGAGCCTGGCTTCTCCTTAAAAGACGCTGTTCAGGTCGGTGACGAAATCACCGCAACCGTGATCCGCAAAGACGACGGCCACGGCAACATTCTTCTCTCCCGCGCAGAGGCAAACGATATCCTCGCATGGGAAAAACTCGCACAGTACAAAGAAGAGAAAACCGTACTGGATGTAAAAGTCAAAGGAATCGTAAACGCCGGTGTTATCGCTTACGTCGAAGGAATCCGCGGCTTTATCCCGGCATCCAAGCTTTCCCTGAACTATGTGGAAGATCTGAACGAATACTTAAACAAAGACATTCAGGTTCAGGTTTTTGACCTTGACAAAGAAAAAGACCGCCTGATCCTCTCCGCCCGCGAAATTCTCCGCGAGAAAGCAGACGAAGAGCGCAAAGAGAAAATCTCCAACGTAGAAGTCGGCCTTGTTACCGAAGGAACCGTTGAAAGCCTGCAGCCATACGGCGCATTTATCAACCTCGGAAACGGCCTCTCCGGCCTCGTCCACATCTCCCAGATCTGCGCCAAACGAATCAAACATCCATCCGCAGTTCTGGCAGTCGGCGACAAAGTCAAAGTAAAAGTCATTGCCATCAAAGACGGCAAACTCAGTCTCTCCATGAAGGCACTCGACGACGTTGCCGCCGAAGAAATTCAGGAAGAAACCATCGAACTCCCGGAGACAGAGGAAGTGACAACGACACTGGAATCGCTGTTTAAAAATATTAAACTGAACTAAAGTGACTGTTCACGTTGTTATAACAGCATTTTCCAGGGGTTTTGCAGCATCACAGATTTTACCCCCATGACACGTAAACATAAAGCAGCGGCTGTACCGGATTTTTCTTTCCCGGTACAGCCGCCACTGTTATTTTATACCGGCATCGCCGCCACAAAATAGTACATCACAATAAAATGACAGAAGCTTCCACCCATCACAAACAGATGGAAAATTTCATGTGTTCCGAACTTTTTATGTTTTGCATTAAACACCGGCATTTTTAAGGAGTAAATCACCCCGCCGACTGTATAAATAATTCCGCCGGCCAGCAGCCATCCAAACGCCGGCCGCGAGAGGGCCAGAAACAGCGGATGAAACGCCAGAACGCACAGCCAGCCCATTGCGATATACAGCACCGAAGAAAACCACTTCGGACAGTTGATCCAGAATGCCTTGACGAGAATCCCGCCAATCGCTGCCGCCCACACCAGTGCACAGAGTGCAATTCCCGTCCGTCCATGCAGTGCAATCAGGCAGATCGGTGTGTAGCTTCCCGCAATCAGCACTGAAATCATCATATGATCAAACTTTTTCAGTCGACGGTTCACCTTCCCGTTTACATCAAACGTGTGATACACGGTGCTCGCCAGATACAGCAAAATCATACTCAGCATAAACACTGCCATTGCGACCACATGCAGATGATCCGGCTCCCGCGCCGCCTTCAAAAGCAACGGCAGCGTTCCCACCACCGCTAGGATCAGCGCAGTCCCATGTGTAATCGCACTGCCAGGATCCTTGATTCCATTTTTTCTGATATACTTCATTCTGCCCACTCCTTTCCTGTCAGAAACGCTGTTTTATTTCAATTACTGTATCACATAGTTTTTATTACTACTTGTTGCCGTTTCTTTTATTATAACAGGATGAAATTATTTTGCAAGTCAAAATATCTGGTTTCTTCCGGAATCGTTCGACACATTTTCACAAAAAAACAGACTTTCCGCATCCACACATTGTTGTGTCTGTTCGAAAAGTCTGTTTTTGATTCTTATTTCGCCTTGATCAGCTTCCATTTCTCTGTCCGCGAAAGCTGTTTAATCTCCCACTCCCGCCGCATCGCCTCTTCTTTGGAGGAATACGTTTCAAAATACACCAGTTTTACCGGTCTCCGGCTTTTGGTGTATTTGGCACCTTTTCCCACATTGTGTGTCTCAACGCGGTGCTCAAGATTGTTGGTCCAGCCGGTGTAAAGTGTTCCATCGCTGCATTCCACGATGTAAGTGAAATTTTTCGGATGTTCCTGCACCTTACTGCATTGCCAGCTCATCTACAGCCAGTTTCAGCGCACCCATGATACCCTGATTGTCGTTCAGGCTTGGAAGTACAATGTAGCTGTCGAGATCCTCAAGTTCTTTTGTTACAAGATATCCGTTCAGCTGTTTCTTTACTTCTTCTCTTACGAGCGGCATCATATGCTCCTGATGCATAACGCCTCCGCCCAAAACGATTCTCTGCGGGGAGAGCAGCATGATGCAGTCTACAAGTGCCTGTCCGATATAGTAAGCCTCAAGCTCCCATACCTCTTTTTTGTCTGCCAGCTCAATACCTTTTTTGCCCCAGCGTGCTTCAATGGCAGGACCTGCAGCAAGGCCTTCCAGGCAGTTGCTGTGATACGGGCATTTTCCGCCGTAAGTATCTTTCGGATGTCTGGTCAGCAGAACGTGTCCGCCTTCCGGATGAAGCATGCCGTGCAACAGCTTGCCATTGGAAATAATTCCCATTCCAACGCCCGTTCCGATGGTGATGTAAATGCTGTTGTCCAGACCTTTTGTGATTCCCCAGGTAGCCTCACCCAGTGCAGAACCGTTTACATCGGTATCAAATCCAACCGGGATGTCCAGTGCATCTGCGAAAGCGCCTACGATGTTGTAGTTCTTCCATGCTAATTTGGGAGTTGTGGTAATGTAACCATATGTTTCGGATTTTCTGTTCAGGTCGATCGGTCCAAAGCAACCGATTCCCAGTGCCTGAATGTCCTTCTCTTTGAAATACTCAATCATTTTCGGAACGGTAATTTCCGGTGTCTCGGTCGGGATAGAAATTCTCTCATAAATTTCTCCATTTGCGTTTCCAATTGCGCAGACCATCTTTGTTCCGCCTGCTTCTAATGCTCCAAGTCTCATTGTGTTTTTCTCCTCTCTTATGCTTCTGGATTTGAGCAGATTACAGAAAGTTTTCCTTCAAATCTGCATCCATTAAAATTAGCCGGTATAATAAAGTGAGTACCTTTCTTAACCGGAATACCGTTTACAGTACCCTCTCCGGCGATTACACTTACATTAGTATAATATTTTTTCGCATCTAAGGTGAATACACCGTCGATGTCGTATTTATCTACAGAGTAGAACTTGCATGTTACAAAATGGGTATGTACCGCGCCCGGGATTTCCTCTGTAAAGGTATCGATATCTGCCGGTTTAAACGGAGCCTCGATAACATCGATACTCTGCTCTACATGAAGCTGTCTCGGTTTGCCGTTCTGCAGTCTGTCATAATCGTATACACGATAGGTGATATCGCTGCTCTGCTGTGTCTCCAGAATCAGTGTGCCGCCTTTGATGGCATGTACGCATCCCGGATTGATCTGGAAGAAATCTCCCTTATGTACCGGCACTTTGCGGATGAAATCGCTCCACTCATGATTGCGGATCATTTTCTCCACTTCTGCCTTGTCTTTTGCATTGTGTCCGATAACAATTTCTGTACCCGGTTCGCAGTCCAGCACGTACCAGCACTCGGTCTTTCCAAGAGATCCATTCTCATGCTCTCCTGCATAAGCATCATCTGGATGAACCTGGATGCTCAGATCATTTTTTGCATCAATGATCTTGATCAGCAGCGGAACCTGGCTTCCCGGGTAATTTCCGAAAATTTCCGGCTCCTCTTTCCAGAGCTCACCTAATGTTTTTCCATCAAATCTTCCGCCTGCCACATGGCTCATTCCGTTGGCATGTCCGCTGATCGCCCAGCACTCGCCGGTTGTATCGCTCGGAATTTCGTAATCAAATACGTCTCTTAACTTTGTTCCACCCCAGATTGCTTCTTTGAACACCGTCCATAAATAAAAGCTCCATATTTTTCTAATCCTCCTTGTTTTCAGGATCTGTCCACTACATCTATTTTAACCGATAACATTCAAAAACGAAACCCCTAAAATGACAAACTTTCACATTTTCTGTAACCGGTTACTTTCCTTTTATTCCACCCTTTTTCTATATCAAAACAATCCTGTTTGTTATATGTAAAGCTGACTGTTTTCAGCCAGCCTTTTTTATAAAAAGCAATCGAAAAACGGTATTTTACCATCCGCGGTCTGCGCCGCCTTTTTTGTATTCAAAACCTGTAAAAAAGATTCGATTGCGAATCCTACACTTTATAATACTTTCCCGCATCCCATTTCGTGCAGGTCCTCTTTTTTATTCCGAAATTGCCGGGAGATATACCATAGGATCAATGGCTTTTCCATCTTTTTTCATCTCAAAGAAAAGATTGCTTCCCTCTTTTACATAATATTTCGTCGGTGCTGCAACTGCTCCGATCCGTGCTGCTTTCTGAACTTTCTGGCCTGCCTCGAGGGAAACGTCTGTGAGCTGTCCGTAGATGGCTTCGTATCCATTTCCAAGATTCATGGTGACGGTGAGGCCGGTTCTTGCATCATTTTCCACACTCACAACTTCTCCGTCCGCTGCCGCCAGAACCGGAGTTCCTTCTGCCGCCGAGAAAACAACGCCTGGATTGCACTGGTAAAGATCCAGTGTCGGGAAATAAACGGTATTTTCCATGTTATACGGAATCAGAACTGTTCCAGTAACCGGCAGTTCCATGATTGTCGCTTCGCTGAACATCAGATCCTGTGCAGCCCCTGCTGTCTCAACTGCCGTTTCCTGATTTTCTGCAGAATCCACAGTTCCGGATGCTGCACTCGTTTCTTCATTCGCCGCTGTTTCTCCTGATCCTGTTTCTCCGTTCTGATCCGCCGCTGTTCCGTTTACCGCCTGCGCGTCCTGTCTTTCTGTATTCCCATCTGATTCTTCCAGTGTATTCTGAGCCGTCTCTGCATCTGCTTCTGGATTTCCCGCCGCCTCTTCTTCACACGCCGCTTCCATTTCCGGCACCTGTTCCAGACTGTTTTCCACATCATCTGCCTGATCCTGTACGGCACGCGTTCCGTCTGCATCTCCCGCCGTCTCCTCCGTCTGCTGTTCTGTAGTTCCGGTGCTTTCGTCCTCTGTAAGCTGTGCCGTCTCTCCCTGTTTCGCCTGATCTGCCTTACCGTTTCTCGCATCCTGCTGCCAGGTCAGCACTCCGCCTGCAATCATCATTGCCAGTGCCGCTGTGATCACGCCGATTCTCAACTTGTCTCTTTTCATATTCTTACCACCTCTGCTGATATCTTTTTAAGCATTTCAGAGGCGTTTTTCGATTTCTCGCTCTCCTCCTGCTTTTCTACAGTAAGCAGTATTTCCCATCCGGCGCGATCTATACACAAAAACTGGATTTTTCCTTTCCGTTATCCACAATTTTTCCCCTGCGCTTCTTTCTTTTGTGGAAAACATAATTCTTTTCTGCGCATTCCGTGCAAAACATCCCCAATGTTATCCACACCTTATTTTCTCGACTTGCTTCACGTAAAAAAAAGAGCCGGAACCGGGAATTTTCTCCCGTTTCCAGCTCTCGCTTTCACCTGTATTTACTGTAATCTTCCATACACCGTACTCGCATCCGCGATGCTGTCCACCGCAGATCCCGAATCCGTCATGGCCTCTGCCGTAACAAGTATGTACTCTTCGCCTCCATATTCTGCAAAGCTGACCAGGCACTGACCCGCCTCATCGGTAAATCCGGTCTTTCCGCCTTCAATGACTGCCCCGTTCTCCAGTGTCGTACTCATCTCATAGCTGGTAAACCGGTGGAGCATCGTATCATACAGCGTAATTCCCTCCGGGTGTGATGCGGTAGCCTCCGTTGTGTAAACCTCCCTCGTCACGATCTCGCGAAACGTATCACTCTTCAGACACTCACTCATCAGCACCGCAATATCACGGCAGGTAGAATAATGGTTGTCGTTATGTAGTCCCGTGCAGTTCTCAAAATGCGTATTGGTAAGTCCCAGTTCTTCTGCTTTCTGGTTCATCATGGCCACAAAACCTTCTTCCGATCCGCCGACTGCTCTCGCCAATGTCTCACATGCATCTGCGCCGGATGGCAGCAGCACACCATAGAGAAGATCACGAACCGTCGGCTGTTCGTACGGATTAAATCCCGCTACCGACGCATCCTGTGCCGTCAGTTCCTCGAAGATGTCCTCCGGAACCGTAATCGTCTCGTTCAGATCCGGAAGATTTTCAATGGTAAGCAGCGCTGTCATAATCTTTGTCATCGACGCCGGATAAATTCTCTCATCTCCGCCCAGATTCATCATCTCAGCCAGATCGCTTTCCCGCACCAGCAGGGCATGCTGACTGTTCAGACCATCTGACGAAATCTGCTGTACCGGCTCAGGCATCGGTGTAATCTCCTCCTCCGGGCTGGAATCCGATATCGGCTCTGAACTGTCCCCAGCAAGAGAGGATGACGAAACCGAAGAGGATGCACTTGCGTTTCCATCCGTCTGTTTTTTCTCGTTCTTCTGCATCTGATATCCAAGCACGCCAATCAATCCGATAATGATAACAAGCAGAACACTTAAAATCACTTTCTGCTGAAACTGGCGTCTTCGTCTTTTG
>ENA-OQIO01000019-OQIO01000019.1-human-gut-metagenome-genome-assembly--contig:-NODE-19-length-70257-cov-8.107857_pt1 | contig 70257 bp, 77 predicted proteins | sample MGYA00242573_ERZ504737 | MGnify/ENA primary metagenome ERZ504737 (study PRJEB26092, sample SAMD00036203) | human gut metagenome | host: Homo sapiens | study: EMG produced TPA metagenomics assembly of...
TGACTACGAAAGAACTATAACACGTTGAAAACTTATTGATCAGCTGAAGCGGAAACGCGTTCAGTTACATCCGGAAAGACTGATCAGCTCTTAGCGGAATGCGTGGTCAGATGAGCCGGAATTTGCATGCCATAATCATACTCAACAAAATAACATAGTCAAAAAAGTTTAGTACTTAACTTTTTTAACTGACTATGATTCAGAGGAGGAATATTATGGCTACGCAAACCAGCCTTGTAGCTCAGCAGGTCAGAATCCGACAATGGGCAGAACAGATCCGGAATTGTCAGAACCGTCCCAAAGGATGGATGTTGAAACCTGGTGTACCCAAAATAATCTTACAAAAGCCAACTATTATTACCGTCTCCGGCGTGTCAGGCAGATATGCTGGATCAGATGCAGGACACAGAAACCACTGCTTTTGTGGAACTGCCCGCACCTGCACCAGATCCAAAGAAAACAGATACTCCAAAAGAATCCGGTACATGCATTTCGGCAGGAACTCTGCCAATGATCCGTATTAAAAATACCAGGGGACTGTCAGCTGAGATATTTTCCGGTACTTCACCGGAAATGCTCTGCCATCTCATAAAGGCTTTTACCCATGCTGAATGATGCAGATGCTTCCGGATTTAAAAAGGTGTATCTGGCGATGGGATTTACGGATCTCCGTCGTGGGATCGATGGGCTGGCAACGATCGTACGCTTTCAGTTTAAGCTTGATCCTTACGACAAAAATACACTGTTTCTTTTCTGTGGAAGAAGATGTGACCGGATCAAAGCACTGCTCTGGGAAGGCGATGGTTTTCTCCTTATGTACAAGAGACTCGATAATGGTGCATTCCGGTGGCCCCGTTCGGCAGATGAGGCAATGGCGATCACAGACGACCAGTACCGTATGCTGATGCAGGGGCTGGAGATCGTTGCACGCCATCCGATCTCTGAGCTGAAAGAGACACCCCGCATTATGTAGCCTGTGCAAAATGCCGAAAATAAAAAAAGTACCAAAACTGTAAAAATGATGTGTATCAACCGGATGAAAAAGGTTATCCACAAACAGTCTTTTCTCATTCCATTTGTTATCGTGTGAATAGAAAAACTGTTGTGGATAATACATCTGAAAAGCTGTAAAACAACGGCTTTCCAGATGTATTATCCACCGTCATTATGACGAAAGCCCATATCTGAAGGATTGGCGGAAATACAAAAATTCTGTTATAATCGGAATCAGTATAAAGACAGGAGTTCTGGTTATGACGATCAAGTACACAAAAGAACAACTGAATAAGTTTGATAAGGATCTGCTGATAGAGCTTTTTCTTGGGATGCAGGGACAGATGGAAGAATTGTCCAGGCAAACGCAGGCCTTAAATGACAGGATGCAGCTGATGATGGAACAGATGGTCCTTTTCCAGAAGAACCGTTTTGGCAGATCCAGCGAAAAAATGGCGGATTCTGAACAGATACGTTTCATGGAAGTAGACGGGACTATCGTATTCTTTAATGAAGCAGAGGCAGTCTGCGACCTGGATGCACCGGAACCTGAGGACCTGGAATTGAAAGCACCCAAAAAGAAAAAACAGCCAGGGAAAAAAGCGGCTGACATAGCAGGGCTGACAGTAAAACGTATTGATCACTATCTGAAAGAGGAAGAACTGACGGCTGAGTTTGGTGAAAACGGATGGAAACAGCTTCCGGATGCCATTTCCCGATGTTATCAGTTCATTCCGGCCAGTGTCGTGATAGAGGAACATCATATCGGCGTTTATTCCAGTAAACTGGATGAACACATGATAAAGGCACCCCATCCCAGAAATCTGCTTCATGGAAGCCTTGTATCCCCGTCCCTTGCTGCGGCAGTCATAAATGGTAAGTATGTAAATGCGGTACCTCTCTACCGTCTTGAAAAAGAATTCGAAAGGTACGGGCTTGCCATTACCAGACAGAACATGGCGAACTGGATGATCCGTCTTGGGGAAGAATATCTGGGAACCATGTATGATTATCTGCATAAACTTCTGTATGATTATCATGTGATACAGGCAGATGAGACTCCTGTACTTGTAAATAAGGACGGGCGTCCTGCCGGCAGCCAGAGTTACATGTGGGTGTACCGGTCCGGCTTTATGTACCGGGATCGTCAGATCATCCTTTATGAATACCAGAAAACGCGTAATGCATCCCATCCCCGGGAATTCCTGAGGGATTACACCGGGATCTGTGTTACGGATGGGTACCAGGTATATCATACATTGGAAAAGGAGCGTGAAGATCTGAAGATCGCAGGCTGCTGGGTTCACTGCAGGCGCAGGTTTAACGATGCACTGGAAGTGATACCAAAAGCACACCGAAAGGAATCGATCCTGCATCTGATCATGAAACAGATACAGGCCATTTACCGGGAAGAGGGAAAACTGTCTGATTTTTCTACGGAAGACAGGCTCATGCAGCGTCAGCTTGTGGTAAAACCACTGGTGGATGCTTTCTTTGCGTACCTGAAACAGAATGAACCTAAAATTCCAAAGAACGGTAAAATACGGGAAGCATTTACATATGCACTGAACCAGGAAAGCTACCTGAAAGTCTTTCTGGAAGATGGGGATGTTCCAATAGACAACAATGCCAGCGAACGTGCGATCCGTGGATTCTGTATAGGGAAGAAAAACTGGGAGATGATCGATACGGTCAATGGAGCCAATAGTTCAGTGATCATCTACAGTATCGCAGAAACTGCAAAGGCGAATAACCTGAAACCTTTCGATTATTTCGAATATCTGCTTACGGAGATTCCCAAACGTGTAGATGACAAAAACACAGATTTTCTTGCAGAACTTCTGCCATGGTCAGATATGTTGCCCGAAAACATTAGAAAGCCGCAAAAAGCCAGCGGAAAATAAACAGACCGCAAAAGCGGTCTGCTATTTGTCAAGGTACTCGTATTCTACCGTTTACGAAAACATAGCGAAATAATAGGAAAATAAAAGCTTTCTTATTTGAAAATTCATTCGATAGAACATGCGAAAGAGAGGCAGAAAATCAATGGCGAATTATGATTATGAGATTGTAAATGGAAGAAAAATCCGCGTAAGACCAAAAGAAACCGTATCGGAGATCGACAAAAACGGCTATTTCCGCAGACAGCCGAATCACTTCACGACTCCGTTCGGCGACGGTGAAAACGATCTGAAGGCAGAAGGTAATAAGAGATACCGTCTCGTCTGGGCAAAGCTGTGCCACTGGTCCAACCGCGCGGCGATCGTAAGAGAGCTGGAGGGCCTGGAAGATCAGATTTCCGTCAATATGGTAGAACATGCCCCGCATGAGAAAAACCTTGGCTGGGAATACGTTTACAATGAAAACAACATCGACCCGGTGCTCGGTGATCAGTTCCTCTCTGAGGCGTATTACCGTGCTGATGATGATTACCAGGGAAGAACGACCGTTCCGGCGCTGATCGACACAACGACGGGAAAGGTAGTCAACAACGATTACAACTGGCTGACCACTTATTTCGAGGTCAACTTCCGCCCATGGCACAAAAAAGGCGCGCCGGAGCTGTATCCGGTGGAGCTGCGGGAAGAGATTGACAAGATGAATCTCTGACTCTTCGATAATATCAACAACGCGGTATACCGCAGTTCCTTCTCCAGAAGCAACGAAGGCCATTTCGACGGTGTGAACACCTTCTACGCTGCGATGGACCGCCTGGAAAAACGGCTGGAAACCAATCGTTTTCTCTTCGGTGATTACGTAACCGATTCCGATATCCGCCTGTACGTGACACTTGCCCGTCTGGACATCCGCTATACCGCACAGCTCGGCGAGACGAAGCGTCCGCTCTACACTTACAAAAACCTGTGGGGCTACGCAAAAGAGCTGTGGGAGATTCCGGCATTTGCACATCACACAGATTTTGCAGCCATCATCCGCCAGGGAAGAATTGAGGGAGAGGAAGACGGCTTCCGCGCCAGCACACACTACGATCTGGCACTTCCGAAGATTGACTGGGATGCACAGTGGAAGGTTTCGACCGAGCGCGCCTACCTGTCCTCAGACCCGACCCATCCGATCTATCTTGGAAACAACCGCAGATTCGACATCGACCCGACCTGGTACGATCTGGGCGCAGAATCTCCGAAAAAAGAGGAGAAAGAAACGCCGCCGTCCTGCGGATGCTGCTGCGGCTGATCAAATCATAGATAAAAAATAGAAAACACCGTTTCAGAGGCAGATTTCCAAAAGGAAATAAACTTCTGAAACGGTGCTTTTTTCCGACGCACAAACTGCAAAAGGAAAGGCATGAAATCCGCTTATCGTCCGAAATGGAAAAATCCCTTTTTTTCATACGGCTCACTCGTATACGAAACCAGCTCATATCCGATGTCCTTGATCTGCTGTTTCAGATACGGAATATCGAGCGGCGCTTCGCTGATGACAACGGTCTCGCCGTTTTTTGCAGAAGAGTTTACTTTCTTTGGAGAGCAGCTCTTGCGGACTACATCATTCATATGGGATTCGCACATGCCGCACATCATACCATCAATTTTTAAGACTGTTTTAATCATACAATACCTGCTTTCTTCCGGGAATACAGCGAAACGAAAGCGTGCCGGACTGTATTCCTGGGGTTTGATGAAAAATTTGAAATCACATACCCTATCGGGGTATCTAAAATATAGCGCGGATGAAAAGAAATGTCAATAAGCTGATAAAATATGATAATTATTATCATTTAAGAAGGAAAAATACGGTCATGGAAGGGCGATTCGCCGGCAGAACAGGGAAACTTGCCGGAATCGCAAAGTTCGTGTTACAATTGGGACAGCAGAGCAAAACAAGAGAGGAGACAAAAATATGCTCTCACAGATGAATTACCGAAAAGAAACACAGTCCCACGGTGATGAGCTTTTTCCGCTGAGCATTCACGTTTTCGAGACAGACCTGCAGAGTACCGTGCGGGTGTACTGCCACTGGCATGAGGAAGTGGAGCTCTTTTATGCAGTAAAGGGCGAAGCTGTTTTTCATATGGATACCGAAACCTTTCTCCTGCGGGAAGGGGAGACCGCCTTTGTCAATGCAAACCGTCTGCATGAGGTAGAGGGAATCGACGGACAGGAATTTACGTTTCTTGCCGTTGTATTCCAGCCGCGTTTTCTGTCCGGCACATCGCTTGACCGGATCCAGCAGCAGTATATCGAACCAGTGCTGTCCTCCGAGATCCGTTTTCCATCCAAGACAGAGCGGGGAACACGCCTTGCAGAAAAAACGGCACAGGCCATGCAGGAGATCCGAAATCTGCAGGAAAGAAAAGAACCGGGCTGGGAGCTGCTGTTAAAAGCGGAACTTCTGAAAATCTGGCAGGGATATTACAGTGCGGCAGAAAAGAACGGCGGAAAAACGGATGCCTCGACGAATTACCGTGTCAGCAGAATGAAAGAGATCCTCACATACATGAATGCTCATTTCTGTGAGGATCTCGAAATCGCGGAACTGGCGAGCCAGTTTCATATGAGTGAGAGCGCTTTCTGCCGCTTCTTTAAGTCGATTATGCATATTTCCGCCGTGACGTATGTCAATAACCTGCGGATTGCCGAGAGCTGCCGGCTGCTGCTTTCCACAGAGGAGGCGATCAGCAAGATTGCGAGCGACTGCGGATTCCGAAATATCAGCTATTTTAACCGCGTCTTCCAGGAACGCATGCACCAGACGCCGGGGCAGTTCCGCAGTTTATCCGCAGAAAACCGTACTGCGATATAAGATTCGGAACTTATGCAGGCTTCTGCGATCGGAATGCACGCCGCAGGAAGAAAAGTTCGGTCATATCAGCCAGTGCCCAGCCGATCGGAATGGCGATCCAGATTCCGGCAACGCCAAGCGCCGTGGCGGAGAAAAGGTATGCCAGCGCCACACGCATGCCAAGCGAAATGACGGTCAGAACAACCGACATCTCGGCGCGTTTGACAGCGCGGTAATACCCGTACAGCAGAAACAGCCATCCGATGCCGAGATAGAACGAGCCTTCCAGCCGCAGGTACTGTACGCCGATCGCGATGACCTCCATTTCTGATGCTTTCACGAAAATCTGCATCAGCGGATGCGCGAACAGATTGACAAGCAGAGAAATGACGATGGAAAAAGCAGCGCTCAGTGCAAAAGCATCTTTCGTGCCGCGCCGGATCCGCTCGTGATTTCCGGCCCCGTAATTCTGTGCGGTGAAAGTGGAGTAGGCATTTCCGAAATCCTGCACCGGCAGATAGGCAAAGGTATCAATTTTCACCGCGGCCGCAAATGCCGCCATGACCGCCGGACCGAAGCTGTTGACGAGCCCCTGTACCATCAGAATGCCGAAATTCATGACCGACTGCTGAATGCAGGTCATCGAAGAAAGATTCAGAATCTCTTTTAAAATGGAATGCTGAAACGCCATTCTTTTTTTGACGGCAGCCACATGCGGCAGCGGAGCAGCACATAGAGCAGAATACCGACGGCGGACACATACTGCGCAAGAACCGTAGCGAGCGCCGCGCCTGCGATGCCGAACGGCAGTACAGCGACAAAGAGCAGATCCAGTGCAATGTTCAGCACAGCAGAGACAGCGAGAAAAATCAGCGGTACAGAAGAGTTTCCGAGCGCGCGCAGCATACAGGAAAAGAAATTGTATACGGATGTTGCAATAAGGCCGGCAAAGATAATCAGAAGATACGTCCGCATGCCGGGACGGACTTCATCCGGGACGCGAAGAAACGTAAGGATCGGCTCGATGCTGCATAAACAGCGAGATTCAGCACGAGCGTAACGGCAAGGATCAGCAGAAACGCGTGGAGAATCGAAAGTTTTAAAGAAGAAAGATCTTTTCGTCCCTGATAAATCGAAAAGAGCGCACCGGCGCCCATCGACAGGCCGAGAAAAATGGAAGTCAGAAACGTCATCAGCGTATAGGAGGAGCCGACGGCGGCGAGCGCATTGCTTCCGAGAACGCGTCCGACGATCAGGGTGTCGGCAATGTTGTAAAACTGCTGCAACAGATTTCCTGCGATCATCGGCAGGGCAAACAGGATAAGAGAGCGGGAGATTTTCCCGCGGGTCAGATCGTAATACATAAAGAAACTTCTTTCCGAACATAATTGTTAATATTATAACATAAAAAATCAAAAAATGTCAATTTGCAGGATGAAGTGTACAAAAGTGCAATTGTCAGAAAATTTCGAAAAATCGAAGTTTATAAAATTTTACAGATTTTGGGACACGTTCTGTAAAAAAACGGAAGATTTTCAGTTGATTTTTTTGGCCTTTTATGTATAATTAGAGTAGAAGAGGCCGGCTGGTCCGGTTTCTTCTAAAGGATACCTTCAAATTTTTGCATTTTGCAGAATGAAGCAGTATTACTATCAAAGGAAAGAGGTTAATTACAAGATGGCACAGATCGATTTAACAAAGTATGGCATCACCGGTACCACAGAAATTGTGTACAACCCTTCTTATGAGCAGTTATTTGAGGAAGAGACAAAACCAGAGCTGGAAGCTATGAAAAAGGCCGGGAGACAGAGCTTGGTGCAGTTAACGTTATGACCGGTATCTATACAGGCCGTTCACCGAAAGACAAATACATCGTTGTGGACGAGAATTCGAAAGATACTGTATGGTGGACTTCCGATGAGTACAAAAACGATAACCATCCGGCAACCCAGGAAGCATGGGCAGCAGTAAAAGAGATCGCAAAAAAAGAGCTCTCCAACAAAAGACTGTTCGTTGTAGATGCATTCTGCGGTGCAAATAAAGATACCCGTATGGCTATCCGCTTCATCGTTGAGGTAGCTTGGCAGGCACATTTCGTAACTAACATGTTCATCAAACCTACAGCAGAAGAGCTTGAGAACTTCGAGCCGGATTTCGTTGTATACAACGCATCCAAAGCAAAAGTTGAGAATTACAAAGAGCTGGGTCTGAACTCTGAGACAGCAGTAGTATTCAACATCACAAGCCGTGAGCAGGTTATCATCAACACATGGTACGGCGGAGAGATGAAGAAAGGTATGTTCTCCATGATGAACTACTATCTGCCGCTGAAAGGCATCGCTTCCATGCACTGCTCTGCAAACACAGACCTGAACGGTGAGAACACTGCAATCTTCTTTGGACTTTCCGGAACAGGAAAAACAACACTTTCCACAGACCCGAAACGTCTTCTGATCGGTGATGACGAGCACGGCTGGGACGACAACGGAGTATTCAACTTCGAGGGCGGCTGCTATGCAAAAGTTATCAACCTGGACAAAGAGTCTGAGCCGGATATCTACAATGCGATCAGACGTGACGCTCTGCTTGAGAACGTTACTGTTGATGCAGAAGGCAAAATTGACTTCAATGATAAGAGCGTAACCGAGAATACTCGTGTATCTTATCCGATCAACCACATTGAGAACATCGTTCGCCCGATTTCTTCTGCACCGGCAGCTAAGAATGTTATTTTCCTGTCCGCAGACGCATTCGGCGTACTTCCGCCAGTATCTATTCTGACACCAGAGCAGACTCAGTACTATTTCCTGTCCGGATTTACTGCAAAACTTGCAGGAACCGAGCGCGGAATTACCGAGCCGACTCCTACCTTCTCTGCATGCTTCGGCCAGGCATTCCTGGAGCTGCACCCAACCAAATATGCAGAAGAGCTTGTTAAGAAAATGGAGAAGAGCGGAGCAAAAGCATACCTGGTTAACACAGGCTGGAACGGAACCGGAAAACGTATCTCCATCCGTGATACCCGTGGAATCATCGATGCAATCTTAAGCGGTGCTATCAACGAAGCTCCGACGAAGACTATTCCGTACTTCAACTTCGAAGTTCCGACTGAACTTCCGGGCGTTGATCCGGCTATCCTGGATCCTCGCGATACCTATGCTGATGCTTCCGAGTGGGAGACCAAAGCACTGGATCTGGCTGAAAGATTCATCAAGAACTTTGCAAAATATGAAGGAAACGCTGCTGGTAAAGCACTTGTTTCCGCTGGTCCGCAGAAATAAATTTTCTGAATTGACCGAAAGGAAGCCCCTGACATGAAAGTGTCAGGGGCTTTCTTTTATGAAAATATCTGGAGAAATAAAATAGTTTCCTGCCCGAAAGTACAGACTGATGGGACAGGAAACTATTTTACAGCACACTCTAAAATAATGCAAAAAATTTCAGCACCACAGAGCGTGAATTGTTGCGTCACTGGTTTTCGCCGTACCCTGATACGCCTTCAAAATAGAAAATAAGGCAGATCAGCAGGACAAGAGCAGTTCACGTACCATTTCTGCATCAAAGGTAACAGAGGAAACATGGTTGACTTCTATCTGATATAACGCATTTGCTGCGATATGCTCAGCAGCCTGCTCAAGATCACGAATACCGCTTGTGTTTTCGTGGCAGGAGATTACGGCATCGAGTCCTTCCGGCGTCAGAATGCATTCTTTTTCTTTCATACCGATACGTTTTAACACCTTTGGAAGTGCATAGCGGGAGAAAATGATTTTCTTTTCTTCCGGTGTGTAATCCGGAATTTCAATCACAGCGAAGCGGGACATCAGCGGAGCACTGATCTGGTCCTTGTCGTTTGCGGTTGCAATCGGGTATACACCGACGGTCGGGATCATACATTCGATATAGTTATCGGTAAAACCAAGATTATCAAGAAGGGTCAGCAGAACATCTGCCGGGTTTCCGTTTCCTTTGCCGGAGGCAGCCTTGTCGAGCTCATTGATGATAAAGACGAGGTTGGATTCACCAGCCATGGAAAAAGCATCCATGATGATTCCCGGTTTTGCGTTTGCGTAGATGCGGGAACTTCCGGTCAGCTGTTCCGGGTCATTAATCGAACTCATATCGAGTGTTGTCCACGGTAATTTTAAGATACGCGCAACGGCATAAGCAATCTGCGATTTTCCGGTTCCGGCAGGACCGATCAGTAACAGACCATAGGCCGGCAGCGTATGAGTCCGGTTAATCTGAATGATGGTTTCGATAATTCTCTGCTTCACACGTTCCATGCCATACAGTTCTTCATCGAGGATCCGGCGTGCTTCCACTGGATCAATGGCTTCAAAATAGTTGCTTTTCCATTGAATATTCATCATCATGGAGAGGGCGCGCTGCGCGTGACGACGTTCTTCGGGAGAGACTTCGTGGGAACGGGCAACAGCGAGGTTTCGACGAGCCCAAAGGCGGATATTATCCGGCAGCGTTCTTCCGGCACAGTTCATAAAATCAGTGATGGATTGGATGCTGGTGAGCTTCATGCTGTCACCGGTTTCCTCCTGATCCTCATCCTCAACTTCTTCTTCCGGTGCATTGCTGGCGAGGAGACGCTCAATCATAAACTGTAAAAATCCATCCTCAGCCGAAAGCTTTGCGCCGCCACCGAAAGCGATCTCGCGGATTTTGTAAACTGCATAACCGTCGGATGTTTGTGTGCCGGAAAGGCGGACATTGATATGGTTTTCACCGAGCCATTTTAAAAGGCTGACAAAACGGGCATCAATCTGGAGAATATCGGCGATGAAGGTTTCTTCTTCGTTTTTAAATTCAAACGAGGTCCGTTTGGATGGGTTTGTGAAAATACCACAGGGATGATGCGGGAAAGCCTTCTCTTTTGTATCCAGAATTAGGATCGGCTGATCCGGAGAAGTAAACGGTGCATTTGTGCGGAAAACAGTATACGTACATTCGGAAACTTTTGCTTTTTCCGGGGAATTGCTGAAATCAAAAACGGGCATGACAGAACCTCCTAATAAAATAAGTGCTTATTGGTACAATAAAAACAGTGTAGCACGAATTAAAAAATCCTGCAATCAATATGCAGAATTTTGTATTTTTATGCTATGAAAATATTGGGCAAGCGGATATTCGAAATGGAAGCAGGGGACTTACTAGATTCGGTTAAATTTTCGGAAGGCATAAAAAAGCCCTCCGGGCAGGATCACACTGCGGCGGAGGGAAATTATGTCATCAAAGCAAGCTGTCGTAAGAAAGAAGCTCGCAAAACAGGAATCTTTTTTACACTGAAAAAGGAATGGCATCAGGAAACAGCGCTGGTTTTGGAAAAGCCGGAAGCTGTACCAGCACGATCGCTGCAAACATCAGAATACAGCCGGAGAGCTCGCGACCGGAGAGTGCCTGATGAAGGAAAATCCAACCGGCGAGAACGGAAAAAACGGATTCCAGGCTCATCAGCAGAGAAGCCATGGTGGGATTTAATCCTTTCTGCCCGATAATCTGCAGGGTATAGCCGACACCAGAAGAGAGAATTCCGGCATAGAGAATCGGTATCCAGGCGTGCAGAAGGTTGGAAACGTTTACGGTTTCAAAGAGGGCCATACAGACAGCTGACAGGATCGAACAGGTAAAAAACTGAATGCAGGACATTTTGATGCCGTCGACAAGCGGAGAAAAATGATCAATAACTAGAATATGTATGGTAAATCCGAGAGCACAGGCAAGCACAAGAAGATCGCCCTTCTGCAAAGAGAAGGATCCGTCTGTCATGCAGAGCAGATAGAGACCGGCAACGGCAATGAGAACTGCGAGCCAGACCTTCGGTTGTACTCGTTTTCGGAGGAACAGGCCGCAGACCGGAACAAGGACGATGTAAAGTGCGGTGATAAAACCGGCCTTTCCGACGGTTGTGTACTGAATGCCGATCTGTTGCAGAGCTGAGGCGGCAAACAGTGCGATGCCGCAGAGAATACCGCCCGCCCAGAGCGTTTTTGACTGTGTGCCATTTTCTGACGAAGCATCTGGAGGTAGGGTTCGCTTTTTACACGAGGAGAAAAAGACAATCAGCGGAAGAAGCGTAAGTCCGCCGAGCAGGTTTCGTGCCGCGTTGAATGTAAAAGGTCCGACATAATCCATGCCGGTCTGCTGTGCGACAAAGGCAGAACCCCAGATCGCAGCGGTCAGAAGCAGAAGCGCTGACTGTCGGTACTTATGAGAAACAGTATTCATAATAGAAAAAACCTCCTGAAATTGATACGATATTCATCATAGCACAAACAGATGGAAAAAGCGAACGGAAAAATGTCGGAAAAGACGGAAAAATGGTACAAATAATCATAATGACGAAACAGTGCAGATATTGCGAAAATGGATATGTGAAAAATGAGCAGAACAAAGGAGATTAAAAAGGGAAAAACGAGCAATTCAACCAACACAAAACAAAAAAAGAACACCAAAAACAAAAAATAGACACTGTTTTTCTAACAGTCTTTGTGTATAATGAACTCATCAAGCAAGAACGAAAACCTTAAGGAGGTAAAAAGTATGAAAAAGCGTAACATGAAAGTCCTTGCACTGTTAATGACAGTGACAATGGCAGGAACGATGCTTGCTGGATGTGGAGACAGCGGAAGTACAAGCACCGGTTCATCCGGAGGAGCAACAGCATCCTCCAGCGGAACAGCAGATGCATCAAGCGATGCCACAGCAGCATCTTCCAGCACAGCAGATGCTTCCAGCGAAGATACCACAGGTTCAGATGATGTGGTAGGAGAGCTTCCAAGAAATGAAACTCTTTACTTCGCAGGACAGCAGTGGGGTACCGTCAACGATTACAACCCAATGTCCGCAAACTCAAACAATGCAATGGTTATAGCACAGGGCGATGCTTCACGTGTACTTGTTTATGAAACTCTTTATATGTGGAATCCACTGGATGCAAAAATGTATCCGTTGCTTGCAGACGGAGATCCAGTATGGAACGACAATCGTACCGAGATCACAGTGAAAATCAAAGCTGACGCAAAATGGAATGACGGCACACCGGTTACTGCAAAAGATGTAGCAGCTACCTATCATGCACATGTAGATTACAATTCTTCTACCGGCGCTGAAATGAAGAGCTACATTGCAGATGTTGTTGCACAGGATGACAGTACCGTAGTCTTCAAACTGACAACCGATGACTCCGGCGAAGCAGTTAACCCGGTTCTTGCGGAAAGATATCTGCCGATGCTCTACATCATGCAGGAAAATTATTTAAAGACCGTAGCTGACAGAAACAACAACGATGCTGAAGCAATTAAAATGGATAAGATGGACGATCTGGTAACTTCCGGACCGTACAAAAAATACTTTGACAATGACCAGAACGTAGTCTGATCCGCGATGATAATTATTGGGGACAGGCAGATTCCATGTGGGGTAAGCTTCCGGTTCCGAAATATATTTCTCACCCGATCTTTAAAGATAACGCAGCAGCTACCACCGCATTCCAGAATGGTGATATTGATGTGGCACAGATATTCATCACAGACCTTCAGAAATTGTGGTTAGAGCAGGATCTTCCGGTTTCTACCTATGTTGATGAAGCACCGTATCAGCTGTGTATGACAATGCCTACCCTGTTCTTTAATACAGAAGTAGAAGGACTGGATCAGGTAGCTGTTCGTAAGGCAATCGCTATGGCAGTTGACTACGATCAGGTTATTTCTTCAGCAATGTCCGGACAGTCTCCTACCTTCGCAGATGTTCCACGTTCTGTCATGAACCCGACCGATGCTGAGCAGGCTATGGTGGATCAGGATGCCTTAAAAGAGTATCAGTGGTCCAATGCCGATGTAGAAGGTGCTAAGAAGCTTCTGGACGATGCCGGAATCGTAGACACCGACGGAGACGGAATCCGTGAGTACAACGGAAAGAACCTTTCCTATAAGGCTGAGTGCCCGACAGGATGGTCTGACTGGAATGCAACCCTTGAAATCGTAGCAGCAGCAGGAAAGAATATTGGTATCAACATTGAGACCTACTTCCCGGAAGCAGCAAACTTTAGCACCGATTACAGCACCGGAAACTTCGAAATCACCATGCAGTCCGGTCCTGGTACATCAGTTGCCAACCCGTACATGAGATGCCGTTTCTTCATGAGCTCTGATTACAACGATCTTGAGGTTAACTTCAGTGGTAACTTCGGTCATTATCAGAACGACCGTGTAGATGAAATCCTTGCAGCAATTCCTCATGAGACCGATGATGCAAAACTGAAAGATTACTATACAGAACTTTCCAAGATTATGCTGGAAGATTGCCCGTGTGTACCGTTGATGTACAGACCGCAGGTATTCCACGAAGTAAACGAGTCCGTATGGACCAACTATCCGCAGAAAGACGATGGAACCAATGTTCCTCCGATGGACTGCACCGATGGTTATGGCGTAGCAGCACTGTACAATCTGGAACTGATTGACGCTGATTTGCCAAACAGAAAGAAAGCACACACTGAATTGTAACAGAGGCGCCGGAGCGGGGTGCTCCGGCCGCTTTTACAAAATCAGAAGGAGGGTTCCTCTATGAAAGGAATGAAAAAGTATTATACGCAGAAGATCATGTGGTATCTTTTGACGTTAGTCTTTGCAGTGCTGCTGAACTTCATTCTTCCGCGTCTGATGCCGGGCGATCCGGTTTCAACTATTGCGTCCAAATCGGTAGAAGGTATGACCGATGCGACTGCAATTCAGAAAGTATATGAAGACTATGCAGCGAAATTTGGTATTAACAAACCAATGTATGTCCAGTTTTTTACCTGGGTAAAAAATGCACTTCGCGGTGATTTCGGCATTTCTTTCAGCCAGTATCCGCGTACCGTATCCGATATTATTTCCAGTTCGGTTCTGTGGACCATATGTTTACAGCTTCCGGCCATTATTGTTGGATGGATTCTTGGTAACCTGCTTGGTGCAATTGCAGCTTACATGAAAGGTGTTTTCGACAAGGCAATCCTTCCGGCATTCCTGTTTATCAGTAACGTACCTGCCTTTGGTATGGCAACCGTACTTTTATTTGTTTTCTCACTGAAATTACATATTGCACCTGCAGCAGGCGGCTATGCGAGCAGTATGATTCCGCATATGAGCCTTGCTTTTATGAAATCTGTGCTTTCACATTACCAGTTGCCGTTCTGGTCTATCGTAATCATCACGATCGGCGGCCAGGCTATTGGTATGCGTTCAATGTCAATTTATGAATTGAATGCCGACTATGTAAAATACAGTCGTTTCCTTGGAATCAAGGATCATACGATTGTGAAATATGTGTTCCGTAACGCAATGCTTCCGCAGATCACCGGTCTTGCAATGTCCCTTGGTACCATGATAGGCGGCAACCTGGTAGCTGAGATGGTATTCAGTTATCCGGGACTTGGAACAACGATGCTCTCAGCAGTTACCGGCCAGGATTATCCGCTGCTTTCTGCCTGTACGTTAATCATTACTATCATGGTTCTGCTGGCCAACCTGCTTGTTGAACTTCTGTATGCAGTCATTGACCCACGTGTCAAAGCATCCCAGCAGGATTAGAAAGGAGAATACGCTATGAAAAATACAATCAAACAGATTTTTCATTCAGGAAAATTCGTGACAGGATTTGTAATCTTCTTGGCAATTCTCCTGACTATTATCATCTATCCGCTTGTTGTGGCAAAAGATCCGCTGGCAATGATCGGAAACGGAAACTTTTTCAAACCGGGTACCTATCTTTCGATTCAGGACACCGTAAATTCCGGCAAAACGTATAAGATGAATGTTGATGCAACCGCATCCATCGTTGAAAGCAAACTGACAATGGACAACCGTTCTATGATGGCAGAATGGCTGGAAAAATACGGCGGTGTAGATGCCAGTGAAATCGATGTTACCGATGCAGAAGGTCTGATTGCTCTCTGGGAGGAAAAATATGACCCAAATGCAGAACAGAAAGGCCTTATCGCAGCAAAAAAGAAAAAATATCAGCGTCTTGACAACGAAATCGACGGTATTTTAGAGGATGTTCCAACCATTATTGCCGAGAAAAATGAAGAGACCGGTGAGCTGGAAGAGGTTCAGAGCATCGACAGCAAGCAGTACATCAATGAAAAAGATGTCATTAACCGTCAGAACTTTGTTCTTGGTACAGATAACTTTGGTCGTGATGTTTTGACTGAGCTGATCTCTGCAACAGGTTCATCCCTGAAAATTGGTCTGGTTGCGGGAATCATTGCAACTGTGATCGGACTGTTCCTCGGACTTCTTGCAGGTTACCTTGGAGGTTTTGTGGACAACCTGATTCTGTTCTTTACCAACTTGTTCACCGTTATCCCATCCTTCGTTCTCCTGATCCTCATCTCCTACAGCGTAGGTGAGTCTCAGAGGGGAATCATGATGGTGGCACTCCTGATCGGAATTACCGCATGGCCGTGGACAACACGTTCTGTACGTTCCCAGGTTATTTCTCTTCGAAACCGTGACCATGTAAACCTTTCCAAACTGTCCGGCCACAGCATGCTGCGGATTGTCCTTACCGACATCCTTCCGTACGTTGCATCCTACGTTGTTATGGCCTTCATTCTCCAGATTTCCTCCGGAATTCTGGCAGAGGCACAGCTTTCTATGATCGGACTTGGACCGGCAACCACAAAGACTGCAACACTTGGTCTTATGATGCAATGGGCAACCCAGTACAATGCACACTTAAACGGTGCATGGTGGGCATATTTCCCGGTTATTCTTGTAATCGCACTTATTTCATTCTCTCTTAACCTGATGAACACCGGTCTTGACCAGGTATTCAACCCGCAGTTAAGAGACTAAGGAGGCAGCTATGGGAAAAGTAATGCTGGAAGTAAACAATCTGAAAACGAAATATGTAACTCGTTTTCATGAAGATGTATACGCCGTAGACGGAGTCTCCCTGAAGATTGAGGAGGGAAAATCCCTCGGTGTAGCAGGTGAGTCCGGCTGTGGTAAATCGACGCTGGCACTGTCCCTGATGGGCTATTATTTCGCACCGCTTCACTACATCAGCGGCGATATTATCGTAGATGGAAGAAAAATTTCCGGAATGAAACCAGACGATGTCCGGAAAAATATTCTGGGCAATGAGATCGCCTACATTCCGCAGGCAGCAATGAATGCTCTGAACCCGACACAGAAAATCATCCGATTTGTAGAAGACGTTATTCATGCGCATGATCCGAAAATGCCGAGAAAGGATATTTATGATCTGGCAAAAGAACGTTTTCAGATCTTAGGCCTGCCGGAGGAGGTACTGCAGAAGCATGCGGTTGAGCTTTCCGGAGGTATGAAACAGAGAACCGTTATCGCAATTTCGACCATTCTTTCTCCGAAGGTACTGATCGCCGATGAGCCATCGTCCGCGCTGGATGTAACTTCCCAGAAAATGGTTATTAAAATGATGCGTGATCTGATGGAAAAAGGATTTATCAAATCCATGATCTTCATCACACACGAGCTGCCGCTTCTTTACAACGTAACCGATGATATTATGGTTATGTATGCTGGACAGATTGTAGAAAAAGGTACCGCAAAAGAAATGGTATTCGATCCGTTGCATCCATATTCCAAAGGTCTGATGGGATCGATCATCGTTCCGGAGGAAGGTGTAAGAGAACAGAAGCTGACTGCAATTCCGGGAACTCCGCCAAACCTGAAGCATCCGCCGGAGGGCTGCCGTTTCGCAGACCGCTGTCCTTATGCACAGCCAACCTGCCGCGGTATGAAACCAGAGGTCATCGAACTGCCGAACGGAAGAGAGTACCGCTGCCTGATGTCTGAGAGAAAGATTCGGGAGGTGTATGCAAATGCGTGATGGTAAAGAATTAAAACCATGCCTCTCCGGAAGAGGCGTAACGAAAGTGTTTGGCTTTGGCGATGCAAAAACGGTCGCTGTAGACCATGTTGATTTCGATTTTCATGAAGGTGAATTTGTTTCTATCGTAGGAGAATCCGGATCCGGAAAAACAACCCTTTCGAAGATGTTGCTCGGGCTGATCAGCGTAACGGAAGGCGAAATTGATTTCCAGGGTAAACCAAGAGACATCTCGAACGGAAAGAAGAAAAAAGAGTACTGGAAGGGAATTCAGGCGATTTTCCAGGATCCGTTCGCTTCCTACAATATGTTCAAACGTGTAGATTCTGTTCTGCTGGATTGCATTAATATGCGCGGTGACAAAAATCTGCCGAAAGAAGAAAAAGAACGTCTGATGACAGAGGCCTGCAGCTTTGTAAACTTAAAATACGCAGAACTGACAAACAAATATCCATTTGAGCTGTCAGGAGGCCAGATGCAGCGACTGATGATTGCACGTATTTTCCTTCTGAAACCAAAGATTCTGCTTGCCGATGAGCCGACGTCTATGATTGATGCCTGCTCACGTGCAACAATCCTGGATATGCTGCTGAAGCTGCGTGATGAGATCAATATGACGATTATCTTCATCACCCACGATATTGGTCTTGCTTACTATGTATCCGATAATGTTTATATTATGGAGCATGGAAAATTTGTGGAATCGGGACCGGCAGAAGAAGTAATTCTTCACCCGACAGCAGCGTATACCAAACGTCTGATCAGCGATGTTCCAAAGATTTATGAACCGTGGGATCTGACAACAGTATAACAATGGTACGAAAGCTGTTTCCCTGGAATCATGCTTTGCGTCATATATGAGTCTTGCGAAAAGAGAGACGGTGCACGGAAAAAAAGTGTACCGTCTTCTCTTTTTGTCAATAATTTTTCCGAAAAAATTGCTTTTTAAAGAAAAAACTGGTAAAATTAGTAAGGTTACAGAACCGAAAAGAAAACTGGGGGATGAAAAATGCGAAACTGGTTTCGCGGACTGAAACTGAACGAAAAATTTACCGTAACAACGTTGATCTTTATTTTTATTCCGCTTTTTGGCATGATGTGCTTTGGGTTTAGGAGTATCAAAAAGAATGCCATAGATCATGGGGTAAATGAAGCAGTAACAGCAATAGATCTTACCTGTGCGGAGGTGAATGCAAAAGCGAATGCCTGCTCAATGGTTGTAGATACGCTGCAGGAGTATGAACCACTGGAAAAATATCTTCTTCATCTCAGGAGGGGAGAGGAGATCTCGGAGAGCTATTATCAGCAATTTCGGAACAACAGCATCAGCATAATCGATAAAATGCAGGAGGCAATGCCGGATCTGTACCAGATCCATATTTTTGCCATGGCAGATGGTTTTCTGGAGCAGCAGCCGATCCTGTACCAGAAGGAAAAGATGAAAAACTGCGCCTGGTACCGAAGCTATCAGGGCGGAGGACAGTGGTTTTTTGACATACAGGAAAAAAAATATTATCTCCGGTACAAAAAAAGAAGGTTCCCATTTGATGACTTATGTACGGGAACTGCGGGATCAAAGCGGAGGAAGGCTTGGCGTGATCGAGGTATCCATGCGTATGGCAGACATATTTCCCGAAATTTATCGATCCGGTGACAGCAGCTGGGCCTGCTTTGTTGATGAAAATTGGAATTTATATGACTGCGGAAAAACAGCGGCAGCCTGCAAATGGCAGTCCTATCGGGGCTGATTCTGTTCCGGGCAGGAATCCGTGACAGAAAAGAGAGTCAGCAGAGCGCGGTGATTGACCGGAAAAACGTTGCAATTGTGCTTCGGAAAGTCGATAAACTCAATGGAATGTTTGTAACACTGACCAATTTGGATGATGCAACCGGAAACATGATCAAACAGCAGCAGAGAATGCTGCTTGAATTTGCCGGCTTCGGGCTGCTTCTGATTGTGGTGGTCAATCTGATTGTGCGTGGCCTGCTGAAGGAGTTTTATGACGTCCTGTGTGAGATGCGTCAGATTGACAATGGAACAACAAAGATAAAGGTTTGTTACAGCGCAGAAGAGATGCGGGAAATGAGCTATGGTATCAACGGAATGCTGGAGAGAATTCAGAAACAGAACGAGGAAAGCATCAAAAGGGAGGCAGCGCTGAAAGATACGGCAATCCGGGCAATGCAGAACCAGATTAACGCTCATTTTATTTATAATGTTCTGGAATCCATCAAGATGATGGCTGAGATTAATGAAGAATATACGATTTCCGATGCAGTGACAGCACTTGGTGAAATGCTGCACTACAATATGCGCTGGAATAAATTCCTGGTAACCGTTCAGGATGAGATGAATTATATTCAGAACTATGTGGAACTGATGAATCTGCGGTATGATTTCACAATAACACTGTCCGTTCAGATGCCGGAAAATTTATATCGGCAGGATATCCCGAAGATGTCTCTTCAGCCGATTGTGGAAAATGCAATTACACATGGAATTGAGGAGCTGGATGCAGACGCTGTCATTGAAATCAAAGGAATAGAGCATGAAAAGAGCTTTGAGATTGAAATCACAGATTCCGGAACAGGCATGTCAGAAAAGCAGCTTGCAATTCTGAGACGTAAACTAAGAATGCGCCTGAATTCAGATACACAGCCGAAACATGGAATCGGGCTTCGGAATGTACAGGACAGAATCCACATTCAATTTGGAACAGAGTATGGGCTGTCGGTCTATACAAAAGAGCATTGCTATACGAAGGTGAGTATTCATCTTCCCATCACGAGGGGGAAATATTCTCTGATGGATCAAGAGGGTGACGAGAAAGAGGAAGAAAAAGAAAATGAATACACTGCTGGTTGTAGAAGATGAAAAATTAATTCGACAGGGAATCGTGGCGATGATCCGGCGAAGCAGCGTGCCGGTGGAGGAGATTCTGGAGTGTCGAAACGGAGAAGAGGCATTGGAGATTTTGAGAAAACAGAGGGTGGACGTCATGTTCACTGATATCCGTATGCCCAAAATGGATGGTCTGACACTGGTCAACAAAATGGAGGAGTTGTCACAGAAACCTGTTGTTATTGTTTTAAGCGGCTATGATGAATTTTCCTATGCGGTTGAAATGATGAAGCATGGAGTTCGGGACTATATTTTAAAACCGATCAAGCGGGAGACGATAGAACAGCTTCTGGAAAATCTGGAACGAGAGCTTTCGGAGACCCGGGAAACGGAAGAAGAGGAAGAACGGTGCTTTTTAAATCAGCTCCGTTATCTGATGATGAATGCAGAAATGGCCGAAGAAAACGAATGGATGGATATGGAAAGCAGGATCCGGCGATACATCGGAAACGACAGCTTCCGGATCCTGCTGACCAGCAAGGCAAATGGGGAACGGTTTTCGAAATGCAGCGGAATTCTGCTGGAAGGCGTAGAAGGAGGAGTTCTGTATCTTTTGCCGGAACCGGAGGCAGAGCGGATCATGAAAGAAAAAGATGAGAGATTTTGTCTCGGAGTGGGAAAAGAACATCATTCTGTGATGGAAATTCCAGAGGCATACCAGGAAGCACTGCTGGCCCGGGAAATGGCATTTATACAGAAAAATCCTGTGGAAGAATATCAGAAAAAATGTTTTGAGGAAAAGCCGGAACTGGCACAGTTTCAGGAAAAATTTATTCTGCAGGTGCCAACGGACCGGGCAGATACTGTGCTGCGAAAAATGCGGAACTGGTATTTTGAGGCAGCACATCAGAGGGTTTCCCCCTATCAGCTTCTGGCAGTAACAGAAGCAATCTGTAAAGAGCTGGATCTTTTTCATCGAGTGGCGGAAAAACAGGAAAAATGTCCGCGCCCTCTGCAGTACCGTGATGCAGATCTGTTTCTGGATGCGTTTGAAAAATGGATACACGTTTACAGGGAAAGCCTGAAAAGTCAGACAGCCGGAAAAGAAAAAATGGAAGAGGCAATTTCATATATTCGGGAAAATTATGCAAAAGATCTGAATATGGCAATGGTATCTAACCATATTTGTATGAATTATTCGCTGTTTTCAGCAGCGTTTAAAGAACATACCGGTGTGAATTTTGTGAACTATCTGAAGGAGATCCGCATTGCGGAGGCAAAGCGTCTGTTGATTCAAACAGAAGATAAAATTACGGAAATTGCCAAACAGGTTGGATTTGAAAATGATAAGCATTTCATGAAATCATTTAAAACGGCATGCGGCGTATCACCGTCTGAGTTCCGAAAAGATTACAAAATGGTTTCCAACGGAAAGGGAGGACAGGATGAGTAAAGAAAAAGAAACCGGAAAAGAGAAGAGAAGAATCCGCCAGCTGGCGCGGTATTACATTCCATATAAGGGATTGTTTTTTACCGACATGTTTTTTGCAATGCTTGGAGCAGCCATTACACTGGTGATGCCACTGATTGTACGGTATATTACGAGTACGGTTGTGGAAAAGCCGCTGGAGCAGGCAACGGGTGAGATTATCCGCCTCGGTATTCTGATGATTGCTATGGTTCTGGTTGAAATGTACTGTAACTTTTATATTGCCTATTACGGCCATGTGATGGGGGCGCGGATTGAGCATGATATGCGGAACGAGATCTTCGGCCATTATCAGAAGCTTTCGTTTGCTTTTTTCGATAACCAGAAGGTCGGCCATCTGTTGTCGCGCATCACAAGCGATCTGTTCGATATCAGTGAGCTTTTACATCATGGGCCGGAGGATATTGTCATTTCGTTTATCAAACTGATCGGTGCGATGATCATCCTGTTTGTGGTAAATCCGATGCTGGCATGTGTGCCGCTTGTGGTTATTGTGGTGATGCTGCTATTTGCCTTGGTAATGAACAGCCGCATGAAGAGTGCATTCAAGGAAAACCGTCGTAGAATTGCGGATATCAACAGTCAGATTGAGGACAGTCTTTCGGGGATCCGTGTTGTCAAATCGTTTGGAAATGAGACAGAGGAGATGCGTAAGTTCAATGCGGGAAATGACCGTTTTGTCGATTCGAAGAAGGTCAGCTACCGCTATATGGGAATTTACAATTCGGGAATGGGAGCATTTTCGACGCTGATTACCGTTATTTCGCTGATTGTCGGCGCATTGCTGATGACAGGTGGTAAGCTTGGGGCGGCGGATCTGGTTACATTTCTTCTGTATATTAACAACTGTACAGATCCGGTGAAAAAGCTGGTGAACTTTACGGAACAGTTCCAGAATGGTTATTCCGGTTATGAACGTTTTCTGGAAATTATGAGCATCGCACCGGACATCCAGGACAAGCAGGATGCGTTGCCACTGAAGAATGTGCAGGGTGAAGTAACATTTGAAAACGTTTCGTTTCATTATGAGGAGTCGAAGGAAAATGTGTTAAGCAATGTGAATCTGCATGTCCCGGCAGGAGACTATGTAGCGCTGGTGGGAAGCTCTGGCGCCGGAAAGACGACGCTCTGTTCTCTGATTCCGCGTTTTTACGATGTGACAGAAGGAAGGATTCTACTGGATGGAAAGGATATCCGCGATGTGAAATTGAAGGATCTGCGCGATGAAATCGGTATTGTGCAGCAGGATGTGTACCTGTTTGCGGGAACGATCATCGACAACATCCGCTATGGCAGACCGGATGCGACCGACGAGGAGGTCATCCGCGCAGCGAAAGCGGCCAATGCACATGAATTTATCATGGAGCTGGCGGACGGCTACGACACCGATATCGGCCAGCGCGGCGTAAAACTTTCCGGTGGCCAGAAACAACGGCTTTCCATCGCCCGCGTATTCCTCAAAAACCCGCCGATCCTGATTTTCGACGAGGCAACCTCAGCGCTCGACAACGAAAGCGAAAAAGTCGTCCAGAAATCTTTGGAACTTCTGGCGAAAGACAGGACAACCTTCGTGATTGCGCACCGGCTGTCCACAATCCGGAATGCAAAGCGGATTCTGGTGCTGACGGAGAATGGAATTGCGGAGGAAGGCACACATAAGGAACTGCTCGCGAAAGGCGGGATTTATGCGCATTTGTATGAGATGCAGTTTTGATGAAAATTTCATTAGTATGACAGAAAGGCAGCGGAAGAGAAACCGCTGCCTTTTTTGACACTTTCTTATTTTCTTCATACTCTATAAAGAACAGAAAATGAAAGAGGAACATGGTATGGATTCATCCCGTATGAATCGCGGCTGCTGCGGTGCGAACAATATGCAGAACCGCCGCGCCGCTTCAAACAATATGGAACTGAAGATGGAATCAAGGAATTTCCCGCGGAAAATGCAGCATGTAGATCATATGATACCTGCAATGGCGTACGTTCCGATGCAGCGGTTTGAACAGATCTATGATCTTTCCGCTGCATTAAAAAATGGAACCTTATTCCCGGAACTCTGTAAACCATTCTGTGGAAAGGGAGGAGGACAGTGCCTATGATGCCGCAGATGCCATCCCGCGAAAAGCTGCTCGCCTGGATTGATCAGGTCAGCTTTGCTGTTGTTGAAATGAACCTTTACCTCGACACCCACCCGGAGGATGAAGATGCACTTGCCTTTTTCCGGGAAAAAGTGGAGCTTCGAAAAGAAGCACTGAAACAGTACGCCGAACAGTACGGCCCGCTCACGATCGATACCGCCAACGACCGCATGAGCCGTTCTTTCGAATGGGTTATGCAGCCATGGCCGTGGGAAGTCAACCGGAAAGGAGGGTGCTGACGGATGTGGAATTATGAAAAACGCCTCGAGTATCCTGTAAACATCACGACACCAAACCCTAAAATCGCCCAAATTATCATGAGTCAGTATGGTGGACCGGATGGAGAGATGGGCGCATCCATGCGGTATCTCTCTCAGCGTTTCACAGCACCGAACCGAATTGTAGCGGGGGTGTTGAATGATGTTGGTACCGAGGAATTAGCTCATCTCGAAATGGTATCCACGATCGTTCATCAGCTTACCTGTGATCTTTCGCTGGAAGAAATTCAGAATTCCGGTTTTGCTAATTACTATGTAGACCACACAGCCGGAATCTGGCCACAGGCGGCCGGCGGAGTCCCGTTTAATTCCTGCGAATTTCAGTCGAAAGGCGATCCGTTAACAGATCTGTTCGAAGATCTCGCTGCAGAACAGAAAGCCCGATCAACGTACGACAACATCCTTCGCTTGGTAAAAGATCCGGAGGTAGCAGATCCGATTCGTTTCCTGCGGGCACGTGAGGTTGTGCATTTCCAACGTTTTGGTGAAGCGCTGCGTTCTGTACAGGACGAATTGAATTCGAAGAACTTTTATGCGTTTAATCCGTCGTTTGATGCAAAGACTTTCTGTGCGGCACCGCAGCCAGGGGCAGGTCAGGGGAATTGCTGCACAAGATAGTAAATTAAAAATCAAAGAACAGCACACCACTGGAAAATCCCATCTGAAAAACAGGTGGGATTTTTTGGGTTTACAGTAAGAAATTCTTATCCAGTCGTAAATCATTATCCCATCATAATATAGAAAAAAGACTTTCAAAAACAGAACAGTCAGAAAGGATGTTCCATGGAAGCAATGAATTATGTAAAGCCCGAACTCATCGTCGTTGCGTTCGTGCTGTATTTTTTCGGTGTTGCTTTGCGGCAGTCGCAGGCGGTGAAGAATAAGTACATTCCGCTGATCTTAGGCGGCATCAGCATGGTGCTGTGTGCGGTTTGGGTGATGGCGACGAGTGAGATTGAGACGGCGAAGGAGGGGGCGATGGCGGTTTTTACGGCGGTCACGCAGGGGATTCTGGTGGCGGGGCTGAGCAATTATGTGAATCAGATTATCAAGCAGATCCATAAGCCGGAGTGAACGGCGCTTCAAAAAATCTGTGTTATGCCGGGCAGTCTGAACCATCAGAAAGGGGAGAATATGAAAATTGATCGGTCGTATCTTGGAAATCAGAATACGTATGCGGAAAACAATCCCAAATGTATCGTAGTCCACAACACCGACAACTTCGCAGCAGGTGCCGATGCGCGGGCACATGCGAGAGCACAGCATGACGGGAATTTCCAGAACATTTCCGCACACTATTACGTCGATGACGGTGACACAGCCTACCAGGCGGCACCGCACAGCCGGGGGTGCTGGCATGTCGGCATTAATTACGGCGGAAAAAATCTGTTTCAGCAGTACGGCAACAAGAACAGCATCGGCGTGGAGATGTGTGTGCAGGCCGGGTATAATTATGAAAAAGCATTTGAGAATACTGCGGCACTGGTGCGGGAGATCATGCGGGAGACGGGGATTCCGCTGGAAAGAGTCTATCGTCATTATGACATCTGCAGCAAATACTGTCCGAGCCAGATCATGAACCGCGGTGACTGGGACCGCATGAAGCGGATGATCGGAAGCGGTGCAGGGAGCACAGGAACGGGAACAGCAGGCAGCGGAACAGGAAAAACGTATGCGCCGGGATCTATCAGGTGCAGACAGCGGCCCTCAACATCCGTCAGGCACCGGATGCGGACAGCAGGATTGCCGGAACGATCCGGGATCAGGGAAGCTACACGGTGACGGAAATCCAGAACACAAGCTGGGGACGGCTTCTCTCAGGGCAGGCTGGGTCAACTGCCATACAGCGTATTGCCGTTATGCCGGTCCCGCAAAAGAAAAATCGGCAGAGACAGCAAAGTCATCCGGAAAGACAGTCGCAGAGGACGGAATCTGGGGCGAAAATCTGACGCGCCGTCTGCAGGAACTTTTCGGCACACCGCAGGATGGAAAAATCAGCAATCAGCTGGCCGTCAACCGGAAATTCTGTGATGGCATCACAGCCGCCGAGTGGGACAGTACGCCAAAAGGCGGATCGGCCCTTGTAAAAGAAATGCAGAAATGGGCATCGGCCGGCATGGACGGCTATATCGGTCCGCAGACAATCCTCGCCTGGCAGAAAAAACTCGGTACGCCGATCGACGGCACAGTAAGCAGCCCATCCGCCATGGTAAAAAAACTGCAGAAGTGGTGCAACCAGAAATAGAAAAAAGAATACTCAAAGACCCGGTTTTGTGTTATACTGAAAGATAGTTTAAAATGAACAGAAAGAAAAAGAGCTTCAAAAAAGACTCGAAGTGTCAAATGTAAAATACAAAAGAGAAAAAATAAAGGTAATTTTTGCATACAGATTCATCGGGGGGAATTGCGGCTGACAGGAGAGAACAACAGCAGATGAGAAAAAAGGCAGTAAAAAATGCAGGAATGATACGAATTTATCTGAATATGGCATGGAAACTTTTGCAGAAAAACCTGCTTAGCATCGTGATATTTGAGACGGTCTACCGCCTGTTTTCCAGCCAGCTGGTTTCAAGACTCGCCAATGCGGCGATCAACTTTTCCTTAAAACAGCTGGGAACGAGTTATATGACATCGGAAAACTTCAACAAGATCATGCTGCATCCGCTGACCCTTCTGCTGATTTTTGGAATTCTGCTTGTTTTCTTTTTCTGTATGCTGTTTGAAATCTATGCTGTCATGGCGGCTCTGGAGGCCTCCTGGAAACGAAAACGGATTTCCGTTCCTGTCATGATGCTTGCCGGCGGAAGAGGAGCTGCACAGTTTGTGCGTGCCCGCCCGTGGACCTGGTTTTTCTACATGGCAGCGAGCTTCCCGTACCTTTGGCTGCACAGCAGCTACAGCGCCATCCGCAGTATGAAACTGCTTCAGGTTTCCCTGACGAAGATTTTCAATGCCTTCCCGGCATACTGGATCCCGGTGGTGCTGACGATTCTGCTTGTCGCGTTCTCGTTTGTGTTTTCCTACACCATCCCGTTCCGGTGCATGATGACGGAAAAAGAGAAAAATACCCATCTGCGGGTGCGCCAGACACTGGAAAAACGCGTGCTGCGTGAGCTTGGCATCAACGTCTTTTTCCAGGTGATGATTTTTCTGATTACGTGGGTTTTGTATCTGATTTTCGGAACGGCTGTCGTTGCCTATGCAAAGCTGGTGAAAACGCCGTCTACCGTTGTCAGTACCGTCATCGTCTATGGTGACTGGGTCAAATCGACGATGAGCCTGATCGGCGGAGCGTTCGGCCTTGTCGGAAGCATTACGTATCTGTATCTGATTTTTATCCGTTCCTCCCGAAAGCTACCAGAAGAGCCGGACAACGAAAAAGCCGAGCTCGAAGCTGGTACGCACCTTCTGCGGTCCGGTAACGGCGGTGGTTCTCACGATCGCCATGCTGGCGGGAGAAACGGTTTATCTTGTATATGCCATGCGCGCAACACGTGCAGAGGCAACGGCTTCCTCCCAGTATATTTCGGTGTCAGCGCACCGGGGCGGAGCCAGAAAAGCACCGGAAAATACGATGAGCGCGATCAAATATGCAGTGGACAGCATGTCGGATTACGCGGAGATCGATGTACAGGAGACGAGTGATGGTGAGATTGTCCTTATGCACGACACAAATCTGAAGCGGACAACCGGTCTGAATGCCAGCATCTGGACCCTGACCTACGATGAAATCAGCCAGCTCGATGCCGGTGTACGATTCAACAAAAAATTCCGTGGCGAGCAGATTCCGAAGCTGGAAGAAGTCATCGCGTACGCGAAAGGAAAAATCAACCTGAATATCGAAGTAAAATACAACGGCCACAACCAGAATATTGTCAAAAAAGTGGTGAAAATCATCGAGGACAATGATTTTGTGGATCAGTGTGTGCTGACTTCCATGAACTACAATTTCCTCAGGCAGGCAAAGAAAATCAATCCGGATATCAAGACCGGGTATACGATGAAAATGTCGTACGGAGGCCTGGAGGATATGGACGCGGCGGACTTCTTTTCTGTAAAGTATACGTACATCACAGAAAGCTTTGTAGAGCATGCGCACAGTCTTGGTAAAGAAGTCTGTGCCTGGACGCTGAATTATCAGGGAGATATGCAGCGGATGGTCAACTGCGGCGTGGACAACATTATCACGGACGATCCGGAGCTGGTGCGTAAGGTTATCCTCGGAACGACCGATCGAAATCCGGGCTTTGTCAGCTGCTTGGCTATGCACTGAAATAAATGGAGTAAAACAATGGAGGTGGAAACTTCATGGCAGAGAAAGTAAACATGCCATCCCAGAAGAAAGAAAAGAAGAAAAAGAGGAAGAAAAAACTTCCTTCGGATTTTTATGATTATAACCTGCTGGCCTGCACTATTTTGCTGGTCAGCTTCGGACTGATTATGCTGTACAGCGCGAGCGCCTACGAGGCGGCCAGTACATTCAAGGGAAATGATATGTATTATTTCACGCATCAGGCGGGGCTTTCTGCTATTGTTCTGGTGGGGATTGTGATATTGTCGAAGTTTGTAGATTATCATAGTGTATGGTTCCAGCGGATTGCAGCACTGGTATACTGGGGAAGTCTCCTTCTGATGGCGGCGGTAAGGTTTACGCCGCTTGGTTATGAAGCCTACGGGGCGAGAAGATGGCTCCGGATCGGCGGTGGCAGTCTTCAGCTGCGGAGATTGGAAAGCTGGGGCTGATTCTGTATTTGCCATACATTATCCTGAAGATGGGAAAAAATATGCGTACCATCCGCGCAAAAGCAATTGTCCTCGGACTTGGCGTGCTGCAGGCGCTGGCTGCGTGGATTCTGACGGACAACCTGAGTACCGCCATTATTCTGGGACTCATCGCCTGCGTCATTTTGTTTCTGGCGGACCCGGAGGTAAAATTTTATGCGCGTGTGATTCCGGGCGCGGCGGTAATTGGCGTTTTTGCGATTATCATTTTAAAAAATAATCTGCAGATCTTTGAAAGAATAGGCGGTGACTTCCGGTCGAACCGTATCTATGAATGGCTTTCCGGAGGCAGCTATCAGATTCTGCAGGGACTTTATGCGATTGGCTCCGGTGGATTTCTCGGAAAAGGACTTGGCAACAGTACGCAGAAGATTACAACAATTCCGGAAGCACAGAACGATATGATCTTCTCGATCATCTGCGAGGAGCTTGGAATATTTGGCGCGCTTCTTGTATTGTTGCTGTTTGGCTACTTGCTGTACCGTCTGTTTGTGGTTGCACAGAATGCGCCGGACGCGTATGGAATGCTGATGGTGAGCGGCGTTTTTGCACATATTTCCATTCAGGTTATTCTGAACCTGTGCGTTGTTCTGAAACTGATGCCGGCAACGGGAATTACCCTTCCATTTATCAGTTACGGAGGAACATCGGTGCTCTTTATCCTGACGGAAATCGGCATTGCCCTGTGCGTCTCCCGCTTTATTGTGTTCCAGGATGGAAAGAGCGGAGAAGGAGAGGCACAGGCGGAAGAACAGTAAAAGTAGAAAAATCTATTGACAAATGCCGGAATAACAGATACACTTTTTTCGAAAGAAATACTGGCTGCCGGGTAGAGGCAGGAAGGAGCAGAATAATGTTAGAAAAGATAAAAGAAATTTTAGTAGAACAGCTCAACTGTGATGCAGACAGCATCAACGAAGATACCTCTTTTAAAGATGACCTGGGTGCAGATTCCCTGGATCTTTACGAGATGGTTATGGCATTAGAAGACGAGTACGGAATTGAAATCGACACCGACGAACTGACAGACCTTTCTACCGTCGGCGACTTTATGGAATATTTGAAACAGCACGGCGTAGAGGTCTGAAAAAGAGCATTGCCGCTGGCAAAAGTGGAAGGATGGTGCAGCTCGGAAGAAACGCCGGGCTGTTTTCCATTCTAAATAAATGGTGGAAGGGAACAGACAAAAGGATTGTTCCAGAAAAACCAGAAATCAGGAGAAAAGAAAAATGAGCAATGTAAAAACAAGATTTGCACCGAGCCCGACAGGCCGGATGCATGTAGGAAACCTGCGTACTGCCCTGTATGCGTATCTGATCGCAAAACACGATGACGGAACCTTTATGCTCCGTATCGAGGATACCGACCAGGAGCGTTTCCAGGAAGGCGCACTTGATATCATCTACCGTACCTTAAAAGAGACCGGCCTGGTACACGACGAGGGACCGGACAAAGACGGCGGCTGCGGCCCGTACGTACAGAGCGAGCGTAATGCAGCAGGTCTGTACCTGAAATACGCAAAACAGCTGGTAGAGCAGGGTGACGCTTATTACTGCTTCTGTGACGCAGAGCGCCTGAGCCAGTGCAAGCGTAACGTAGGCGGAAAAGAAATCTCGATCTACGACAAACACTGCCTTGGTCTTTCCAAAGAGGAAGTAGAGGCCAATCTGGCAGCCGGCAAACCGTACGTCATCCGTTTCAATATGCCGACCGAAGGAACCACAACCTTCCATGATGAGATCTACGGAGATATCACCGTAAACAACGAGGAGCTGGAAGACCTGATCCTGATCAAATCCGACGGATATCCGACCTACAACTTCGCAAACGTCATCGACGACCATCTGATGGGTGTAACCCACGTTGTCCGCGGTAATGAGTATCTGTCCTCATCCCCGAAATACAACCGTATTTACGAGGCATTCGGCTGGGAAGTTCCGGTTTACGTACACTGTCCGCTGATCACCAACGAGGAGCATCAGAAGCTGTCCAAACGCTGCGGCCATTCTTCTTATGAAGACCTGATCGATCAGGGCTTCTTAAAAGATGCCATTGTCAACTTCGTAGCCCTTCTTGGATGGAGCCCGGAAGGAAACCGCGAGATCTATTCTCTCGAGGAGCTGGTAAAAATCTTCGATTACCACCACATCAGCAAATCTCCGGCCGTTTTCGATATGACAAAACTCCGCTGGATGAACGGCGAGTACATGAAGGCAATGGACGACGAGAAGTTCTATGAGATGGCGCTTCCGTATATCCAGAAGACAATCCACCGTCCGCTCGATTTTAAGAAAATTGCAGCCATGGTAAAAACAAGAATCGAAGTATTCCCGGATATTGCAGACCTCATCGACTTCTTCGAGGAAGTTCCGGAATACGACGCTTCGATGTACACTCACAAAAAGATGAAGACAAACGAGGAGACCTCCCTTGCACTTCTTCAGGAAGTAAAACCGCTGCTGGCAGCGCAGGAAGATTTCAGCAATGATGCTCTCTTTGAGATGCTCAGCGCATTCGGAAAAGAAAAAGGATACAAGACCGGTTATATTATGTGGCCGATCCGTACCGCTCTTTCCGGAAAACAGATGACACCGGCCGGCGCAACGGAAATCCTTGAGGTTCTGGGAAAAGAGGAGTCTCTTGCCCGCATCGACAAAGCGATTGAGAAATTATCCAAATGATATATAATAATTCACAGAAAAAAGCGGTGATGCATACCACCGGCCCCATGATGGTCCTTGCCGGACCGGGGTCGGGGAAAACCGCAGTGATTACGGGGCGGACCTGCCAGCTTGTAACGAGCGGCATTTCCGCCTCTCGTATTCTTGTCGTAACATTTACGCGTGCGGCGGCAAAAGAGATGAAGGAGCGGTATTTGAAGGCGATGGGAAAGACGAGTACCCAGGTCACCTTTGGAACGTTCCACGGGGTATTCTACGCGATTCTGCGCCATACGTATCGCATGTCCGGCAACAATATTTTAAGCGAGGAAGAGAAAAAGCGGCTGATGCGCGAGCTGGTCAACCACTATGCCAGAGACCTGGAGGAAGAGGATCTCGAGGAAAATCTGGCGCGCGAAATCAGCACTGTGAAGAACAATCAGATCCCGCTGGAACATTACTATTCCGCCTGTATGCCGCAGGAAAAATTTCGCGAAATCTATGAGGCGTATGAGAAATGGCGGAAGGAGAACAAAAAACTCGATTTCGACGATCTGATGGTGCAGTGCAAACGTCTCTTTCTGGAGCGGCCGGAGGTCCTCCGCGCCTGGCAGCAGAAATTTCAGTATATCCTGATTGACGAGTTTCAGGACATCAGCCCGTGCAGTATGAGATTGTGCGGATGCTGCGCTGCCGGAAAATAACCTCTTTATTGTCGGGGATGACGATCAGTCGATTTATCAGTTCCGCGGGGCCAAGCCGGAGATCATGCTGAATTTTCCGAAAGATTACCCGGGCGCGGCGCAGGTAGTGCTCGATAAAAATTACCGTAGTACGGAATTTATCGTGAAGCGGTCCCAATGCCTGATCCACCACAACAAAAAGCGGTATGAAAAGGCGATTTCCACCGACAACGAGAAAGGCGCTCCGGTTGCAATCCGGGGATATAAGAACCCGCGCGAGGAGATGCGTGCCGTTGCCGAGGAGCTGCGGGAGGCGGAGAAAAACGGCTGTCCGTATGAAGAGATGGCGCTTTTGTTCCGCACGAATCTTGGCTGCCGGACAGCAGTAGAGGAACTGATGGAAGCACAGATCCCGTTCCAGATGCGGGATACCCTGCCGGATCTCTATGACCACTGGATTGCGAAAGATCTGCTGACGTATCTGAATCTTGCGATGGGAAGCCGGAAGCGCGGCGAGTTTTTAAAGATTGCCAACCGCCCGAACCGTTATCTGTCGCGGGATGCCTTTGAGGAGGCGACTGTTTCGTTCGATGCACTTCTGGAATATTACGAAGAAAAAGACTGGATGTGCCAGCGGATCCGCAAACTGGAGCAGGATATCACGACACTGACGCATTTATCGCCGTTCGGCGCGGTCAATTACATCCGCTATGCGATCGGCTATGAACAGTATGTGAAGGAATATGCTGCATACCGCCATCTGAAAGAGGATGATCTGATTTCCGTTTTGGACGAGCTGCAGGAGGCGGCAAAGACCCAGAAAAGCATCGAGGGCTGGTTTGCACATATTGAGGAATACCAGCAGAAGATGAAGGAAAAACAGAAGCAGCGCGCAGAGAGTGCGGAAGGAGTTATGGTTTCCACCCTGCACAGCGTCAAGGGACTCGAGTACGACAAGGTCTATCTTCTTGACGTCAACGAGGGTGTAATGCCGTATCAGAAAGCAGTCCTTGCGGAGGCGATCGAGGAGGAGCGGCGGATGTTCTACGTCGGAATGACGCGCGCCCGGAAAGAGCTGACGCTCTGTTACGTGGAGGAACGGTTTGAAAAGAAAGTCGAGCCGTCCCGGTTCCTGGACGAGGTGATCCAGTAAATTTGTACTGTTGTGAAAGATGTTGAAAATAAATTTACTAATTGATAAAATTTTAACAAATAATACATTGACAAAGTTTTAACAATGAAGTATAGTAATACCTGTAAGCGGGAACAATAAGATGACCGCAAAGCGAGGAGGAAAAACATTATGAACATTTTATTTTACGATACCCAGAGCTACGACAGAGAATCTTTCGACCGAACCAAAGAGCAGTTTCCAGAAATTGAAGTGGAATATTTAAAAACCGGCCTTGCTGCAAGAACCGCTTCCCTGGCAAAGGCTACGATGCCGTGTGCGCCTTCGTAAACTCCGATGTCGGAACAAAAACCGTAGAAGCACTGCATGAGGCAGGTGTCAAGCTGATCCTGATGCGTTGCGCAGCTTCAACAACGTAGATTTAAAGACAGCTGCAAAATACGGCATTGATGTACGCCGTGTACCGGGTTACTCCCCGGAGGCTGTAGCTGAGCATGCGATGACACTGGCCATGACGGTCAACCGCCACATGCACAAAGCATATACGAAAGTAAGAGAAAACGACTTCAGCCTGGGCGGACTGATGGGATTTAACTTCTATCAGAAGACCGCCGGAATCGTCGGAACCGGAAAAATCGGTGCGGCTATGGCAAGAATCTGCCGCGGTTTCGGCATGAAAGTTATTGCTTACGATGTATACCAGAATGAATCCTTAAAAGATTTTGTTACGTACGTAACTCTTGATGAACTGCTGGCACAGAGTGATCTGATCTCCCTGCACTGCCCGCTGATGGACAGCACATACCACATGATCAACCGCGAGAGCATCAAAAAGATGAAAGACGGCGTGATCCTGGTCAATACGTCCCGCGGAGGTCTGGTAAAGACAGACGACCTGATCGAGGGAATCCGTGCAAGAAAATTCTTCGGCGTCGGCCTTGACGTATACGAGGAGGAAACCCCGAACGTATTCGAGGACCGTTCCGATGAGATTCTGGAGCACTCCACCACAGCACGTCTCCTGTCCTTCCCGAACGTTATGATCACTTCACATCAGGGATTCTTCACCGAGGAAGCACTGCGTGCGATTGCAGAGACCACACTGCAGAATGCACTGGATTTCGAGGCAGGAAAAGAGACCCCGAACATTGTCCGTGCATAATGGAAATCCACTAGAAAACAGTTATCTTATAAGAGAACAAGAGACAACCCATTTTCGGCGGGTTGTCTCTTTTAAATTATGAGAAAATAGTGTATGATGGTAGATAGCAGAAAAAACGGCCAGAGGAAAACACTGGCCGGATACAAAAGGAGAGCAGGATTTTATGGACTGTAAAGAAGCAGAAAAATTAATACAGCCATACGTGCAGGGAAATATGCCGGAGAAAGAGATGGAACCGTTTATTTCCCATATCCGGAAATGCCATACATGCCACGAGGAACTGGAGACATATTTTATTGTGAACCGTGCGATGGCATATTTCGAGGATGACGCGCCCGATTCCTACAATCTGACAGGACTTCTGGAACGCGATCTGGAGAAAAAAGAGGAAGAAGCGAGACACCGCCGGTACAAAGATACGTTTTTCCGGGTGCTGATGCTGATTCTCGTTCTGTTTCTGGTGCTCCTGGCTCTGCACTATTTTGAAGTGATAGAATTACCCTGGCTGAAAGGATTATTATGAGTGATAAAATCGTATTACTGGACGGACACAGTATTCTGAACCGGGCTTTTTACGGCGTACCGGATCTGTCCAATGCAGAAGGACTGCACACGAACGCCGTATATGGATTCCTGAATATTCTGTTTAAAATTCTCGATGAGGAGCAGCCGCAGTATCTTGCCGTGGCGTTTGACCTCCATGCGCCGACATTCCGCCACAAAATGTATGACCAGTACAAGGAAACGAGAAAGCCGATGCCGCAGGAATTGCGCGAACAGGTCCCGGTGATCCAGGAAGTGCTCGCAGCAATGGACATTGAGATTGTCACAAAAGAGGGCTATGAGGCGGATGATATCTTAGGAACGCTCGGCCGCAAATGCGAGGCGGAAGGATGGAAGTTACGATCGTATCCGGAGACCGCGACCTGCTGCAGCTTGCAACGGACCACATTCTGATCCGGATTCCAAAGACCGTAAAGCGTGTGACGACGATTGAAAATTACCACACGGCAGAGGTGCTGGAAAAATACAGTCTTCTCCCGAAACAGATCATCGATCTGAAAGCGCTGATGGGCGATACCGCAGACAATATCCCGGGTCTGCCGGGTGTCGGCGAGAAAACCGCGACGAAAATCCTGCTGCAGTACGAGACACTGGAAAATGCGCATGCACATTTCGAGGAGATCAAACCGAACAAGGCAAAAGAAGCGATGCGTGATCATTATGATCTGGCGGAATTAAGCAAAAAACTTGCAACGATTGATACTGATGCGCCGGTGGAGCTCGACCGTGAAAAAGCGGCACTCTCGAATTTTTATACACCAAAAGCGTATGAGATGTTCAAACGTCTGGAGTTTAAGAACCTGCTGGGCCGCTTCGAAGAGACGAATGCAGAACCAGAGGATGCCGTCTTTCTACGCACCGTAACGGATTTTTCCGAGGCGGAAGAACTCTTTGAAACCATCGCGAAGGAGGAGAAGGCAGGAGCCGCTCTTCTGACAGAAGAAACCCCGAAGGACGGACCGATGGCAGATCGGAGCCGTTCACTTGTCGGTATGGCAGTTGCGTATGGAAGCGGAGAGCCGGATGTTGTTTACTTCCCAGCAGAAGGTTTCCTGACCGGAGATTATTTAAAAGAAAAATTGACTGAGCTGCAGAAGCAGATTCCGGTTTTCTGCGTCATGGACGGAAAAGAATTTCTGAAGGATATGCCGGACGCCGATGAAGCCCATCTGTTTGATGCCGGAATTGCCGCGTATTTATTAAATCCATTGAAATCACAGTATTCGTACGATGATATCGTAAAAGAGTACGTACACCGCTATGTGCCGGCAGTGGAAGAGATCTTCGGCGGAAGCAAGATTCCGGCCGCAGGAAAGATGACGCCGGAACAGCAGGAGTCGTATGCAGGTTATCAGGCGTATGCTGTATTTGCCGCACAGGAAAACATGGAAAAGCTGCTGAAGGAGCAGGGCATGTGGGATCTGTACCGGAATGTGGAGATTCCGCTGGTGTTTACGCTCCGTCAGATGGAAGCGGATGGAATCGCCGCAGAAAAAGAAGCACTTTCCGTTTACGGAGCTGAGCTGGCGGAGCGGATCAGAGAGCTGGAGGCACAGATCTACGAGGAGGCCGGCGAGGAGTTCAACATCAATTCCCCGAAGCAGCTCGGCGTGATTCTGTTTGAAAAGCTGCAGCTTCCGGGCGGCAAAAAGACCAAGACGGGTTATTCCACCGCCGCCGATGTGCTCGAAAAGCTCGCACCGGATCACAAACTCGTTGCCGATATTCTGGAGTACCGCCAGCTTGCCAAACTGAAATCGACGTACGCCGACGGTCTGCAGGCCGTGATCGGGAAAGATGGAAGAATCCATTCGACATTTAACCAGACAATTACCGCGACCGGCCGCATCAGCAGTACTGATCCGAATCTGCAGAACATTCCGGTGCGGATGGAGCTTGGCCGTCTGATCCGGAAAGCCTTCGTGCCAAAGCTTGGCTGTGTCTTTCTGGATGCCGACTATTCCCAGATTGAGCTCCGCGTGCTGGCCCATATGTCGGGCGATGAAAACCTGATCGAGGCGTACCGCGAGGCGGAGGATATCCACCGCATGACGGCATCGAAAGTGTTCCATGTGCCGCTTGAAGAGGTAACACCGCTGCAGAGAAGAAATGCGAAGGCGGTCAACTTCGGTATCGTATACGGCATCAGTTCGTTCGGTCTGGGCCAGGATCTCGGCATCAGCCGGAAAGAGGCAGAGGCTATATTCAGCAGTATTTTGAGACGTATCCGGGTATTCATGAGTTTTTGAACCGCTGCGTAGAGGATGCCAAAGAGAAAGGCTATTCCGTGACGATGTTCGGACGCAGACGGCCGATGCCGGAGCTGAAATCGAGCAACTTTATGCAGCGGTCATTCGGCGAGCGCGTTGCGATGAATGCGCCGATCCAGGGAACGGCGGCGGATATTATTAAAATAGCGATGATCCGCGTGGCGAAACGGCTGAAAGAGGAGCAGTTAAAGACCAGACTTCTTCTTCAGGTACACGATGAGCTGCTGCTGGAAGTGCCGGAAGACGAGCTCGAAAAGGCAGAACAGATCCTGGAAGAGGAGATGACCGGGGCAGCACATCTGGCTGTCAAACTCGAGATCGATATGCACACAGGAAACAACTGGTACGAGGCGAAATAGTGCACTCATACCAGGAGCGAAAGGATACAAAAGAATGAAAGTTTTTGGAATTACAGGCGGCGTGGGCGCCGGAAAAAGCGAAGTGCTCACGTACCTTGGACAGAATTATGATGCAACGGTGATCCAGGCGGACGAGGCAGGTTACCTTGTGATGCTGCCGGGCGGCGAATGCTATGGAGAGATTGTGAAGCTGTTCGGCAGACAGATCACCACAGAGACCGGCGAACTTGACCGGAAACGGATTGCTGAGATCGTTTTTCAGGACGAAGAAAAGTTAAAAGCCCTGAATGCGATCGTTCATCCGGCGGTAAAACGGTATATCAAAAAAGCCATTGCAGCCGCGGAAAAAGCAGGGACGGAATACGTCTTTGTGGAGGCCGCACTCTTAATCGAAGAAAAATATGATGAAATTTGTGATGAACTGTGGTATATTTATGCGGATGAAGAAGTCCGGAAGGAGCGATTGATCGAAGGACGCGGCTATTCCGAGAAGAAAGTTCGCGAAATCATGGCAAATCAGCTTTCCGAGGATGAATTCAGCAGCCACTGCGATTTTGAAATCGACAACAGCGGCGATTTTGAGGAAACAAAAAAACAGTTAGACCATAGGATGAAAAAATATGAAACTTTGTAGTATTGCAAGTGGTTCGAGCGGAAACTGCATTTTCGCGGGAAGCGAGACCACAAGCCTTCTGATCGATGCGGGCATCAGCGGAAAGCGCGTGGAGGCGGGACTGGCTGTTCTCGACCGCAGCGCGAAGGAGCTGGACGGCATTCTCGTGACACATGAGCATTCCGATCATATCCAGGGCCTTGGCGTGCTGGCGCGCCGGTATGGTATTCCGATTTACGCAACGGATGGAACAATTCAGGCGATGCAGCAGACGAAGAGCCTTGGAAAGTTCCCGGAGGGGATTTTCCACACGATTCACGCGGATGACACGTTTACGCTGGGTGATATCGCCGTACATCCGTTTACGATCTCCCACGATGCGGCAGAGCCGGTCGGCTACCGCATGGAATCCGGCGGGAAATCGATTGCGATTGCGACGGATCTTGGCGTTTACAGCGATTACACGGTTCAGAATCTGACCGGGCTGGATGCCGTTTTGTTAGAGGCAAATCACGACGAGAACATGCTTGCGGTCGGACCGTACCCGTATCCGTTAAAACAGCGGATCGCCGGGGCGAAAGGCCATTTATCAAACCTGGCGGCAGGCCATCTCCTCTGCGAGATTCTGCACGACAATCTGCAGGAAGTGCTGCTCGGCCATCTGAGCAAGGAAAATAATTATGAGGCACTGGCCTTTGAAACCGTGGCCTGCGAGGTCACAACGGGTGATAATCCGTATCACTCGGGTGATTTTCATCTCGCTGTCGCTAAAAGAAGCGAAGTATCACCGTTAATTGAGGTTTAAATATACATTTTTAGAGCTACATACCATGTTTTTCGCAAGGCCGCCATTACCGGTTTTTCCGGGGCTTTGACATAAAACCAGAAAAAGGAGAATGGAAACATGAAGAAGACAATTATCACTGTCGTAGGCAAGGACACCGTGGGCATTATCGCAAAGGTATGTAATTATCTGGCAGAGAACCAGGTAAACATCGAAGACATTTCTCAGACGATTGTGCAGGGATATTTCAACATGATGATGGTAACGGACGTCTCCAAGAGCGAGAAATCCAACGCAGAGCTTGCAAAAGATCTGGAGAAGCTTGGAAGTTCCATCGGCGTTGTCATCCGCTGCCAGCATGAAGATATTTTCAATATGATGCACCGTATCTAAAGCGAAGGAGAAAAACGACATGATAAATCTGTTTGAAGTAAAGGAAACGAACGAGATGATCGAAAAAGAGAATCTGGACGTTCGTACCATTACCCTTGGAATCAGTCTTATGGACTGTATCGACTCCAATCTTGACAAGCTGAACCGCAAAATCTACGACAAAATCACGACGACTGCCAGAAATCTGGTTTCCGTAGGTGAGGAGATCGAGGGCGAGTTCGGTATTCCGATTGTAAACAAGAGAATTTCCGTTACCCCGATTGCCTTAGTCGGCGCAGCAGCCTGCAGAACGCCGGAGGATTTCGTGACGATTGCACAGACTCTGGACCGTGCGGCAAAAGAAGTCGGCGTCAATTTCCTCGGCGGCTATTCCGCTCTGGTAAGCAAAGGTATGACGACAGCAGATGAGCTTCTGATCCGTTCTATCCCGCAGGCACTGGCTGTTACGGATTTTGTCTGCAGTTCCATCAACCTTGGCTCCACCAAAACCGGTATCAACATGGATGCTGTCAAACTGATGGGTGAGATCATTAAGAAGACGGCGGAGGCAAGCAAAGAGAATAACTGCCTTGGATGCGCAAAACTCGTTGTTTTCTGCAATGCACCGGACGACAACCCGTTCATGGCAGGCGCTTTCCACGGCGTAACCGAGGCGGATGCCATCATCAATGTCGGCGTTTCCGGTCCTGGTGTTGTCAAACATGCTCTGGAAAAAGTACGTGGCGAGAACTTTGAGGTACTCTGCGAGACGATCAAGAAGACCGCATTTAAGGTAACGCGTGTCGGCCAGCTCGTTGCACAGGAGGCTTCCAAGCGGCTGAACATTCCGTTTGGTATCATTGACCTTTCCCTGGCACCGACTCCGGCGATCGGAGATTCCGTTGCGGATATCCTTGAGGAGATCGGCCTCGAGCACGCAGGTGCACCGGGAACGACAGCGGCGCTGGCGCTTCTGAACGATCAGGTGAAAAAGGGCGGTGTTATGGCATCTTCCTATGTCGCGGTCTCTCCGGCGCATTCATCCCGGTTTCTGAGGATCAGGGTATGATCAACGCAGTCAACGACGGCGCACTGACCATTGAAAAACTCGAGGCAATGACCTGTGTCTGCTCCGTAGGTCTTGATATGATCGCCATCCCGGGAGACACGAAAGCATCGACCATCTCCGGAATCATCGCAGATGAGCTTGCCATCGGTATGGTCAACCAGAAAACAACGGCAGTCCGCCTGATCCCGGTCATCGGAAAAGGCGTGGGCGAGACCGTAGAATTCGGCGGCCTCCTCGGCTATGCACCGATCATGCCGGTCAACAACTTCTCCTGCGAGGCATTCGTCAACAGAACAGGAAGAATCCCGGCACCGATTCATTCGTTTAAAAACTAAAGAGAAAGCTGAAAAGCCGGCAGTGATCCTGAATGGAAAGGATCGCTGCCGGCTTTTTTACCATCTGCGCAAATAAAAATAGTAATTTTAAGAAATGTATAGTATGATATATTACATACTGATAATTTTACTTGCAACCCATAAAAAGTGTAAGAAAAAATGAATTATTACGGGGAACTTCAGCGGTAGCAGCCGTTGTTCTAGCAATACCTCTGCGGATGTGGATGTGAAGGCCGCCATAGAAAACACAAAGTATTATTTGAACAAAAACGGCAAAATGCAGACTGGCTGGCAGAAGATCGGTGGAAAATGGTATTACATGGATAAGAACGGAGCGCTGCAGGAATCTAAATGGATCAGCGGAATTTATTATGTAAAAGTCGATGGGCAGTCCGTTCGTCTGATGAAAGACCGGAAAGCTTTCCTTCCTCCCGGTAAATCGCACGGATCGGGTTCATGATGAGGTACAAAACAGACTGTTTCCTCAGATCTTTCGGTATGACCTCCAGTGCCTCATGGAACTTGCGCCTGTAATGTACCCAGCACCCTGCGATCTTCAGATCTCCAAAATATGATGTTCCTCAACTTCGACTTTTCAGGCACAAAGCGGTAACATCTGGATATGGCATCTGGAAGCTGTTTTCATTCTTTTTGCCGATCTGTTTTTTTCTTTTTGGCTGCTCTTATTGGACAGCACGATCTGTTCCATCATCAGCTGCATCTTATCATTGCGGGTCTGTGTCTGTTTTGTCAGTTCCTCCATCTGATCCTGAAGACAGAGAAACAGAAGAAAATATATCTGCCGAAAGTCCATTTCCGTTTTTGATACACATCACTGGAACTTTGGGCACAGTTGCTGTTCTTTTTTTGCTTTTAACGCTAAAAGGTAATGTTTTTCTTGTGTGCAGTAAAGTGTTAGAGTATAATAAAACCAGTTTTTTTGCATAAGTTTAAGCGGAGAATCCTGCCGTAGCAGGATCCTTTCTTACGGTGTTATTTCACAGACGTAACCATAATAGTTTTACTGCAGGGGGGGATAGAAAATGAAAACAAAAGAGATTCAGGAACTCTATCAAATAAAATTACATAGTATGGACACGATCCTGCATCAGATATCGCTTATGGATCAGGTGGAAAATGAGCAGGAGCTGTCAGAAATTATTCACTCTTTGTTGCAGGCGATTGGAAACTATACAGGGGCAGACCGGGTATATGTTTTTGACTGGGAAACCGATCAGAAGGACAGTCTGAGCAATACATTTGAATGGTGTGCCGATGGAGTGGCACCAGAGATAGATAACCTTCAGGCAATCCCGGTCAGTTCGATGCCGAACTGGGTGAAACGATTTGAAAACAAGGAAGTAATCGTGATTCATGATCTGGAAGCGACAAAAAATTCTGAACCGGAAGAATATGAATTGTTAAAAACACAGGAAATATGTTCCTTGATTGCGGTGCCGATTTATGCCAATCATCAGATGAATGGATTTATCGGGGTAGATAATCCTGATTTGAGGCAGAATGAGATTTCCATTACACTGCTGTCTGATGTTGGCGGACATCTTGGATGTGTGAGGGAAAATCTGAAAAGTACGGTACTGTTGAAAAAGGCTCTTGATGAGGCGACAAAGAGGTCAGAGATTATTGCCGCAATTGCTACGTTGTATGTAACAATCGTACAAGCCAATGTTAAAGAGCGGACATATGAGCTTTTGAAAGGCCATGACCTTGTGCAAAAAATCCTTGGACAAAAGGGGAAAATTGATGATGTTATGGAAAGACTTCCAACAGCATTTGCCGCCCAGGAAGAGAGAGAAAAATACCGGGAGTTTCTTGACTTTGATACATTGACAGAGAGACTTCGTAATACGAATTCTGTTTCGATTGAATTTATGGGAGTAAACGGAGAATGGCGGCTGGCCAGATTTATTGTAAAGAGCAGAGATGCACATGGAAACGCTGTGATGTGCTTTATGTCGTACGAGATATTACGGAAGAAAAATCACGGGAACTCATGTATCAGAAACAGTTTAAGGAAAGCATGGAAGATGCTCATCGCGCGAATCTTTCAAAAACAGCCTTTCTCCGGCGTATGAGCACGATATCCGTACACCGCTAAACGGAATTGTGGGGATGATCCATATCGCTGAAAAATATAACAATGATGTGGTCAAGTTAAGGGAATGCAGGAAGAAGGTACTTCAGTCCGCCGATTATCTGTAAAATCTGATCAACAATGTCCTGGATATCAGCAAACTGGAATCCGGTTCCCTTGTGTTGGAACATAAATCCTTTGATCTGGCAGAACTGTTAAGGAATAATCTGACAGTTGTTGCAATGAGTGCTTATGAGAATGGTGTAAGATTTGAAGGCGGCGTGGAAGCAAGCACAATCCGCCACAGATATTTGATTGGAAGTCCGGTACATCTGAGCAGGGTTTTAATGAATCTTTCTTCCAATGCGATTAAATACAATCATTTTCATGGAACAGTGAATGTTCATTGCGAAGAATTATCGGATGATGGGAATATAGCTGTTTTTCAGTTTGTATGTTCAGATACCGGTCTTGGTATGAGTGAAGAATTTCAAAAACATGCGTTTGATGCTTTTGCGCAGGAAGGCAAACAGTCAACTACAACATTCAGTGGCTCCGGTCTGGGACTTTCGATTGTCAAAGATATTGTTGAACGGATGGGTGGAACGATAGAACTGGAAAGCGAAGAAAATGTAGGAAGCACGTTTACGGTTACGGTTCCATTTGAAATAGATTATTTGGTTGAAAATAATGATTCACAGAAGGACAGCTACTCACAGGATATGGATCTGTCAGGAAAACGGGTGCTTCTTGTTGAAGATAATGTCATTAATATGGAGATAGCCCATGCAATCCTGGAGGAGGAGCATCTGAACATTACAGAAGCGAAAAACGGAAAAGAGGCATTTGAAATATTTCAGAATTCCAGGTTGGATGAGTATGATGTCATCATCATGGATGTGATGATGCCGGTCATGGATGGGCTGGAAGCAACAAAAGCAATTCGTATGCTGGAACGTGAAGATGCCAAAAAGATTCCAATCATTGCCATGACGGCAAATGCTTTTGAGGAAGATCGGAAAGCATGTCTGGAGGCCGGGATGAATGAACATATTGGAAAGCCGATTGATATTCCGCGATTAAAAAGAGCGATCACAAAACTGCTGACAAAAAAGGGGTAGTAAAAGCAAAAACATAATCATTCATTGAAATTAAGAAAAACTATAGTAATTTTATTAGGACTTTTGATATTTAGCAGTCACCCTGGCAGGGTGCAAAAACACAGATAACACGAAAGAAGAAACAGAAAAGCCTGTTATTACCCTCGGCAGCGACAGCTATCCACCATACAATTATCTGAATGAGGATGGTGTACCGACAGGAATTGATGTAGAACTGGCTACGGAAGCATTCAAAAGAATGGGATAACAGGTGAAGGTTGTCCAGATCAACTGGGAGGAGAAAAAAGAACTGGTGGAGAGCGGCGAGATTGATTGTATCATGGGCTGTTTTTTCTATGGAAGGACGTCTTGACGATTACCGCTGTCCAGTCCACAACCAAACCGGAAAGCATCTTTCTGAACCGGACGGATGAGAGGATCCCAAAGCTGGGAAATCTGATCATCCTGGGACACCGGGAGCTGATCTATACGTTTCTGGGAAAAGGATATGTAGATGCGGTTGCTGCACACGAGGAATCTATCGTTCAGTATAAGAAGGATTATGATGCAAGCTTCCGTATCCTGGAAGAGCCTCTGATGATCACCGGAATAGGCGTTGCTTTTGCAAAAGAGGATGACAGGGGAATCTGTGAGCAGATGGGCCAGACACAGGAAGAGATGCGTCTGGATGGCACATCCCTGAAAATCATTGAAAAATACCTGGATGATCCCCAGAAGTATCTGGAGGTGGAGAAAAACGGATCCAGCTGATCGGCGGTCTGATAGGAATCTGTGTAGCTGTAGTCTCTCTGTTTTATTTCTTCCACGCAGAAAAAGCAGAAGCAGAGAAAAGAATGGTGGAGATTGTAAACTATGTGAAAGTGCAGTGTTCCACTACACCCATTATAATGAATCTTCGGAATCCAAAAGTCTCCTCCGTGCCATTGAAAGTGCCAGACAAATGAGTACAAATATTAAAATGGAAACAGAAAACGGCGGGCAGCTAAGAGAGGATTTCCTGAAAGAAAAAAGGTGCCGACGTGACAAAAACATGGGATGGTCAGGAAGCTGTTGAACTGTTCAGAAATAGTGAACCTGGTGAATTTGATGTCATTCTTATGGACATTATGATGCCGGTCATGAATGGTTATGAAGCTACAAAGATGATTAGGTCTCTGGACAGAGAGGATGCAAAGAAAATACCGATCATTGCAATGACAGCAAATGCGTTCACGGAGGACAGAATAAGGGCAAAAGAAGCAGGATGAATGAACATGTTGCTAAGCCTGTTGATGTGGAATTACTGATGAAAGTAATTTATAGCGGGAGTGCTATGAAGCATTAATAGTACATGAGAAAACAAGGAGGAATTCAGTTGTTGGAGAAAGCGGTTCAGGCTGCAATATATGAAAAAGCTCTTAAAAATCATTATATAGAAATCCTGTACATTGATTTTGAAGATACTCATGCGTTATGCATCTGGCAATATAGATGATCTTAATCGGATAAAACAGCAGATGACGATGGAAGCAATCACACAGGGAACAGCAGAACACATCATGCATCATGTTATGATCAATTTTATACTGAATGGTGAGATGCGTTTCATGCAGTTTGACTTTACAAGAGAAAGTGCAGATACAAAAAATGTTTTCCCGTTTGTGGAGGACTATACAGTTCCACAGCGGCAGATGATGCTGCTGGAAAAAAGCTGGTTCTATAACAGAACCAGCTTTTTTGTGTATTCATGGACGAACGGTGTCCCTGTTTTGTGAGAACGGACAGTCTCGTAAAAAAGAGAGGCCTGTATATCGCTCTCAAAGGCGGCAAGTGCATCGCCGGTAAGAAGCCGCGGGGCGTCGGCTGCTTGGCAATGAGCGGCAGAGAAGAACGTCTTCTAATCTCTTTTAACAATGCACCGGCACTTTTTCGGAAACCGAGAACACGGTTATAGCCGGCCGGGTACAATGTTTTCTGGTTCAGAAGCAGATGCATCAGGGCGCGGCTGATGCGGGTATACGTCATTTCCTTTGTTTTAAGCTGCAGGGCGAACTCCGAGAATGAGGAGCATGCGTGGCGCTGGCGGAGGATGCGATTGGCAAGATCCGGCGAAAGATCAAGATAAGAGGAAAGGGATTCCTTCGTTTCTGTGAGGAGCCGCGCGGCGAGGAGCAGGCTGAAATCATCGCTGGAAAGCAGGCCGTGTGCGGTGACGGCGTCCTGGAAAGCGGGATAGACTGCTTCCGGCATGCAGGAGGCGAGCGCGGACAGTTCCGGACCCTTATGCGGATTGGAAAAAAGAAGATTCCGCATTGCTGTAGCAGAAGGGAGTGCCTGTGTGAAAAGCGCTCCTTCGTGGTAGCCGCTGCCCTCCCGGCGGATCGTTACCGGCCGAATGCGGCTTTGTGACAGCAGAAGTGCCTGGACATATTCAATGCCTAAAATATTGTTTGGTTCTTTTAAAAAGGTATCAAGTTCTTCTTTTGAAAGCGAAGAGAAGGAAGCGCTGTCAGAAAAATAAGCGGAAAGTGCCTGTGCGCGCGCCGTCGGGAAGGAAAGTCCGTTCCGAAGCAGACCGGAGAGCAGCTCACGGTATTCCTCCGGCTCGTGGAGCAGAACATCAGCGAGTTCCAGAAACGGCGCCGTGTCTCCATATTCACTGCCAAAGCAGAGAAAATCGACACAGCCAAGCGCAGTAAGAAGCGATACCGCCCCGCGTGCGAAATGCTGTGCACTGCCGAGTGCAAAGTGACACGGAAGCTGTAAGATAAGGTCCGCGCCGCCAAGAAGCGCCAGCTCCGCACGGTCGTGTTGGTCAAGAATCGCAGGTGCGCCGCGCTGGACGAAATCGCCGCTCATAATCACGACAAGATAGTCCGCCCCGGTAAGCTCCCTGGCTTTTGCCAGCTGATAAGCATGGCCGTTATGAAAAGGATTATATTCTGCAATGACTGCGGTAATGGTCATAAAACGTACCTTCTTTCGAAAAAAATAGCACGATTCCAAATAGAGAGGAACCGCGGATCACATAGCCCTATCGTAACAAAAACAGAAAAGGAATGCAAGAATTCCTCCGTTTTGGATTTTTTGTCCAGTTGTTTTGAATTTTATACTTGCGAAAGGGCAAAAAGCGTACTACAATGAGAATATCGAGTAAATTTATCGAAAGGAGTCAAAAGATCATGGGATTTATTGACACAATTAAAGCAAGAGCAAAAGCAGACAAAAAAACAATTGTACTGCCAGAGTCAGAAGACAGAAGAACATATGAGGCTGCTGCACAGATCCTGAAAGAGGACCTTGCAAATCTGATCATCATCGGAAGCGAAGAGGCAGTAAAGAAAGGCAGCGAGGGACTGGATGTCTCCAAAGCTACTATTGTAGATCCAGAGAAAAACGAGAAAACACAGGCTTATGTAGATAAGCTGGTAGAGCTTCGTGCAAAGAAAGGCATGACTCCGGAGAAAGCAAGAGAGACCATCCTGAATGACTATACATATTATGGCGTTATGATGGTTAAAATGGGAGATGCAGACGGACTTGTTTCCGGTGCCTGCCATTCTACCGCAAACACCTTACGTCCATGCCTGCAGATCTTAAAGACCAAACCAGGCACAAAACTCGTATCCGCATTCTTCCTGATGGTAGTTCCGGACTGCGAGTACGGCGATGACGGTGTATTCGTATTCGGTGACTGTGGTCTGAACCAGAACCCGAATCCGGAAGAGCTGGCTGCAATCGCAGAGTCTTCCGCAGAGTCCTACCGCATGCTGACCGGAAACGAGCCAAGAGTTGCTATGCTTTCCCACTCCTCCAAAGGAAGTGCAAAACATGCTGATGTAGACAAAGTTGTTGAGGCTACCAGAATTGCAAAAGAAGCAAACCCGGATCTCGCACTCGACGGCGAGCTGCAGCTTGATGCCGCTATCGTTCCAAGCGTAGGTGCATCCAAAGCTCCGGACAGCAAAGTAGCAGGAAAAGCAAACGTTCTGATCTTCCCGGATCTGGATGCCGGAAACATCGGATACAAACTGGTACAGAGACTGGCAAAAGCAGAAGCATACGGCCCGATGACGCAGGGTATCGCAGCTCCAGTCAACGATCTGTCCCGTGGATGCTCCGCAGAGGATATCGTTGGTGTTGTAGCAATCACTGCTGTACAGTGCCAGGCACAGTAAGCACGAAATAAAACCAATTACAAGCGGTTTTCTGGCCGGCTGCGGAGAACAGGCCGGCCAGAAGTTTTAATAAGAATTTTAAAATAGGAGAATTTAGAAATGAACGTATTAGTAGTAAACTGCGGAAGTTCCTCTCTGAAATTCCAGCTGATCAATTACGATAACCGTGACGTCCTGGCAAAAGGACTCTGTGAGAGAATCGGTATCGACGGACGCCTCGTTTATGAGCCAAAGAACGGCGAAAAAGAGGTAACAGAAGCAGCAATGCCGACACACGTAGAGGCAATCCAGATGGTTCTGGACGCTCTGGTAAACGAGAAGAGCGGCGTCATCAAGAGCCTGGAAGAAGTAGATGCCATCGGACACCGCGTTCTGCACGGCGGAATGAAGATCACAAACTCTGTTATCATCGATGACGAAGTAATCAAAGTTATCGAGGAGTGCGCTGACCTCGGTCCTCTGCACAATCCGGCAAACCTGATGGGAATCAATGCCTGCATGAAACTGATGCCGGGCGTCCGAACGTAGCAGTATTTGATACCGCATTCCATCAGACCATGCCTCCGAAAGCATATATGTACGGTATTCCGAAAGAGTACTATGAGAAATACGCAATCCGTAAATACGGCTTCCACGGAACTTCTCATAAATTCGTATCCAAGAGAACCGCAGAGTTCCTTGGCAAAGACTACAACGATCTGAAGATCATCGTATGCCATATGGGAAATGGTGCTTCCCTTTCCGCTGTAAAGAACGGCAAATGTGTAGATACCTCCATGGGCCTTACCCCGCTCGAAGGTGTGATCATGGGAACCCGTTCCGGAGATATCGATCCGGCTTTTGTTGAGTATCTGTGCAACAAAGAGAACCTGACCGTATCCGAGGTTCTGAACATTCTGAACAAGAAATCCGGTATGCTCGGCATGACCGGCATCTCCAGCGATTACCGTGATGTATCTGCAGCAGCAGAGGCAGGCAATCAGGATGCCATCAACTGTCTGGAAGCATACGCTTACCGCATTATCAAATACATCGGTTCCTACATCGCAGCTATGGGCGGCGTAGATGTGATCACCTTCACCGCAGGCCTTGGAGAGAACGCTATTCCGCTTCGTGAGACCATCTGCAAAGCATTTGAGTTCATGGGTCTGGAATTCGATTCTGAGGCAAATAACTGCCGCGGCGTTGAGAAGATCATCACCAAAGAAGGCTCCAAGATTACAGCATGCGTGATCCCGACCAACGAGGAAATCGCAATCTGCGAGGAGACTGTAGAGTTAGTAAAAGGAAAATAAAAAATAATTCAAAAAGCAGTTGACAATTCTTACCTTCCCGGGTATAATTGGTAAAGTGTGATTAGGAGAACAATATGAAAATCAGTCTGACCAAGTTATTTGCGCAGGACGGAAAGTCCGAAAAGTATGAAATTCCGCTTACATCCGAAACTTTTTCGATCGGCGGGCAGGACTATCGGGTAATCGAAAAACATCCTGTTATCCTTGGCCTTACGCATGAAGCAATCGTGTGATCACGATCACCGGCAGTGCAGACCTTACAATGGAGATTCCATGTGCAAGATGCCTGACACCGGTAGCGACTCCATTCCAGCTCGAGTTCGATCTGCAGATTGATCTGAATCTGTCAGAGGAAGAACGCGAGGAAAAAGAAGAGGACTCTTCGTTTGTGGAGGGAGACGCGCTCGATGTGGAAGAACTGGTTCGTAATGAACTCATAGTCCAATGGCCGATTCGAGTGCTGTGTAAAGATGACTGTAAAGGAATCTGCAGCCGTTGTGGTGCGAATCTGAATATTCAGACCTGTGATTGTGATACCACAGGGCTAGACCCCCGAATGGCTGCAATCAAAGATATATTCAGCAAATTTAAGGAGGTGTAACTATGTCCATTTGTCCTAAGAATAAATCTTCCAAAGCAAGACGCGATAAGAGAAGAGCAAACTGGAAAATGTCTGCTCCGAACCTTGTAAAATGCAGCAAATGTGGTGCTCTTATGATGCCGCACAGAGTTTGCAAAGCTTGTGGTTCTTACAACAAAAAAGAAGTCGTTGCAATGGACTAATATTCATAAATCGGAATCAGTTCCGATGTGCAATGCAGCAAAAGGCTCCCGTCACCGGGGGCTTTTTTGTTGTCTGGAAGCGTCATATAAAAGATTTGACGTGGTGTGTCGTGATGTGCTATAATGGTCTCGGTGAGAATTGAAACAATATTGCAACATTTTCGTAACAATTATAAAAAAGGAGTGCAAAGCATATGAAGAATAGACGAATCATATTTCTGGCAGCATGCATGTGCAGTGTAGTATTCCTCTCAGGATGTTCCACAGACAGTCTGATGGATAAAATGATGGGAACTGAGACGACGGTTTCGTCTTCGGCCAGCGTAGATATTTCAAAAGAGGACAGCGATGCTGTTCATGTAGATGCCAATCTGGAAAAGCCGGTTTTTTCGGTAAATCCGGTGGAGAGCCTGCAGATTCCCGTTGGAAATACATCTGGAAAGCTGACTTGTGAGGCAGGAATAACGGGAGAAGGCACAGTAACATATCAGTGGTATAAGAACAACGTAAATTCCAACGGCGGAGGAACGCCGATTGAAGGCGCAACAGAAGTGACATACCAGGTCGATACTTCAGCGGAGGGCAAAGATTACTATTACGTTGTGGCAACAAACACGGTTGGAAATACCGTTTCCATGGCGACGAGTACGGTAACAGAAGTTACGGTAATTCCGGCAGGAAAATGGGTTCAGAATGAAAACGGATGGCAGTATCAGAATAATGATGGAAGCTATGCAACCAATACCTGGCAGAATATCGACGGCTACTGGTATGTGTTTGATGAAAATTCATACATGGTGACAGGATGGTACTGGAGCGGAGAAGAATGGTATTATCTGGCGGACAACGGTCAGATGCAGACCGGCTGGTTCACGCAGGATGGTGAGGAATATTATCTGGATCCGGATACCGGTGTCATGGCACGGAATACAACCATAGACGGTCATGAGATGAATTCGAGCGGAGTCAAGGTTTCTTAAGAAAAATAAGATAAAACAGAGCGGGTGGATTTTGGAAAGATAAATCCACCCGCTTTTTTGGAATACAGGAGAAAGCGCGGATGGGCATTTGTGCTTGATTTTTGCAAAGGAGTTTAGTATAGTTAATACAGCACTTGCATAAGTGCTTTTAGAGCGTGGTTGAAAACGGTTTTTTGAAAGAAAAAGAGTTTTCAAACGCGCTTTAGAAAAGAGAAAAGAGGAAAAAACATGAGTGACTTAGTCAGAGTTGCAGTGGACGCGATGGGCGGCGATTATGCGCCTGTGGAGCCGGTAAAAGGCGCCGTTGAGGCCGTAAACGCAGATGAACGTGTCAAAGTCCAGCTGGTCGGCCAGGTGGACGTCATCGAAAAAGAACTGCAGAAATATACGTACCCGAAGGAGCGGGTTGAGATCGTCCCGGCAACCGAGATCATTGAGACGGGAGAGCCGCCGGTCAATGCGATCCGCCACAAAAAAGATTCTTCGATCGTTGTCGGCATGAAAAAAGTGCGCTACGGAGAGGCAGACGCGTTTGTCTCATCAGGAAGCACCGGAGCAGTCCTGGTCGGCGGACAGACGATCGTAGGACGCATCAAGGCGTAGAGCGCCCGCCGCTGGCTCCGCTGATCCCGACGAAAGACGGTGTATCCCTTCTGATCGACTGCGGTGCGAATGTTGATGCAAGACCGTCCCATCTGGTGCAGTTTGCCATGATGGGTTCCATCTATATGGAACACGTTGTCGGCATTAAAAATCCGCGTGTGGGAATCGTGAATATCGGTGTGGAAGAAGAAAAAGGAAACGCGCTCGTCAAAGAGACGTATCCGCTTCTGAAAGAAAACCCGTATATCAACTTTGTCGGCAGTATCGAAGCAAGAGAAATTCCAAACGGAGCCGCAGACGTTGTTGTCTGTGAGGCGTTTGTCGGAAACGTTATCTTAAAGCTGTATGAGGGCGTTGGCGCGACCCTGATTTCCAAGGTAAAACAGGGCATGATGACATCTCTGCGCAGTAAAATCGGAGCCCTTCTTGTGAAACCGGCGCTGAAAGAGACACTGAAGTCTTTTGATGCCAGTGAGTACGGCGGAGCACCGCTGCTTGGCTTAAAAGGACTCGTTGTAAAAACGCACGGAAGCTCAAAAGCCAACGAATTTAAAAATTCCATTCTCCAGTGCATTTCATTCAGCGAGGAGAAGATTCCGCAGAAAGTGCAGGAGCATCTGGCAGACTATAAGAGCAGCAGGGAGGCAGCGAAAGATGGAGTTTGAAAAATTACAGGAGATCATTGCGGATGTATTAAACGTAGATCCGAATGAAGTAACCATGGAGACAACCTTTGCAGATGATCTGGGAGCGGATTCCCTGGATGTATTTCAGATTGTGATGGGGATTGAAGAAGAATTTGATATCCAGATCGAAGCAGAAGAAGCAGAGCACATCGTATCGGTTGAGGATGCGGTGGAAGCGATCAAAAAGAAACTGGCAGAATAATAGAAAATGGCGAAGGGGCTGTTTGCTACAGGACAGCCCCTTTGTTACCGTCCGCAGAACACCTGCAAACGGTAACTATGAGGAAGGACAGGCTTAAAACAGGTTATGAATAATATTGATAAACTCGTGGATTTGGAAAAGAAGATCCAGTATAAATTTCAGAATTTCGGACTGCTGGAGATGGCGATGCGCCATTCTTCCTACGCAAATGAGCACCATATGGAGCGCCTGGAGTGCAACGAGCGTCTGGAGTTCTTAGGAGATGCCGTGCTGGAAGTTGTATCCAGCGAATTTTTATACAAGACATTCCCGCGTCTCCCGGAGGGCGAGATGACGAAAAAACGCGCCAGCCTCGTCTGTGAACCGGCACTGGCATTCTGTGCCCGTGAGATTGACCTTGGCAGCTTTCTGCTCCTTGGAAAGGGCGAGGAGGCAACCGGCGGCCGTCACCGCGATTCCATCGTTTCGGATGCTATGGAGGCAACGATCGGTGCGATTTTCCTGGACGGCGGCTTTGAACCGGCAAAAACGTTCGTTCTGAACTATATCTTAAACGATATCGAACACAAACAGCTTTTCTACGACAGCAAAACGATTCTGCAGGAGCTGATCCAGGGTGAGACGGATGAAGAGATTGTTTACACCATCTTAAAAGAAGAGGGACCGGATCACGACAAGAGCTTCTGGGCGCAGGTCAGCGTCGGAAAGAAAGCGCTCGGTACCGGAAAGGGCAGAACGAAAAAAGCGGCAGAACAGGCAGCGGCATACGATGCAATTCTTGCCAGAAAAAAAGCGTAGGTGAATTATGTATCTCAAATCCATTGAAATGCAGGGATTTAAGTCGTTTGCCAACAAAACCATTCTGCAGTTCCACGACGGTATTACCGGCGTTGTAGGGCCGAACGGCAGTGGAAAGAGCAATGTTGGCGATGCGGTGCGCTGGGTGCTCGGCGAACAGAGCGCCAAGCAGCTCCGCGGCGGAAATATGCAGGATGTTATTTTCTCCGGAACCGAGACGAGAAAGCCGCTCGGCTACGCGTCGGTTGCAATTACACTTGACAATTCCGACCACAAGCTGAATGTCGATTTCGAGGAAGTCACGGTGACGAGACGGCTCTACCGCTCCGGTGAGAGCGAGTATCTGATGAATGGTGCATCGTGCCGGTTAAAGGACATCAACGAGCTGTTCTACGATACCGGTATCGGAAAAGAAGGCTATTCCATCATCGGACAGGGTCAGATTGATAAGATCTTAAGCGGTAAGCCGGAAGAGCGCCGGGAGCTGTTTGACGAGGCGGCAGGAATTGTCAAATTCAAGAGAAGGAAGGCCGCGACCGAAAAGAAGCTGGCGGAAGAGCAGCAGAATCTGGTGCGCGTCAACGACATTCTCTCGGAACTGACAAGGCAGTTAGAGCCGCTGGAACGCCAGTCTGAGACGGCAAAGATTTATTTAAAGAAGAAAGAGGAATTAAAGATCCTCGATATCAATATGTTTCTGCTCGAGATGGAGCGCATCCGGAACGATCTCGCGAAAGTAGAAGACCGGTACCGGATTGCAGAAGAGCAGTTAAAGAGCACGAAAGAGGCTTTTGAGCATACGAAGCAGGAGTATGAAAAGCTGGAACAGGAGCAGGAAAAACTGGACCAGACGATTCTTTCTGCGCGCGATCAGGCGGGGGAGAATGCACTGAAACGCCAGCAGCTCGAAAACCAGATCGAGGTGTTGAACGAGCAGATTCATGCATCGGAGAGGAACAGCGACACATTAAGAGAACGTCTGGAGGCGATCCGCGCGGAGAGCCGCACAAAGACGGCAGAAAAAAATACATATCAGGCAGAAAAGGACGGGCTTCATGAAGCACTTCTTGCGTCAGAGACGGAAAAGAGTGAGAAAGAGGCCGCTCTCTCGGAATGCCAGGAGCAGATCCAGGCAGTCGAGCTGCAGAGTGAACAGGATAAGAGCGAAGTCATCGGCCTTCTGAACCAGCGGGGTTCCACGAAGGGAAAAATGCAGCGCTACGATGCGATGCTCGAGCAGATCGGCATCCGAAAGGCAGAATTAAGCCAGAGGGTGCTGCATTTAAAGACGAGCGAGTCCGAACAGAACGGGCAGATGGAAGAACTGCAGAACGCGTTTGAAGCGCTCGAAGAGACGGTAAGCAGCCTGAAACAGCAGTACCAGGAGGCAGATCAGAAGATTACCGCGCTGACGGCGGATCTCTCGAACCAGACGAAAGAGATGGAAGCGGCCAGACCAATTACCACAGAGAAGCGTCAAGGTCGAATCCTTAAAGAACATCACCGAGCGGTACGACGGCTATGGAAACAGTATTCGGAAGGTCATGGAGCAGAAAGACCGGAATCCCGGCATCCACGGCGTTGTGGCGGATCTTCTGCAGGCGGAGAAAAAGTACGAGACGGCGATCGAGACCGCACTTGGCGGCAGCATTCAGAATATTGTTACCGACAATGAGGCGACGGCGAAATACCTGATTGAATACCTGAAACGGGGCCATTTCGGCCGTGCGACGTTCCTTCCGCTCACCAGTATGCGCGGGAAAAAAACGCAGGTGAATGAGGATGCGGCAAGAGAAACCGGTGTGCTCGGTGTGGCAAATGCACTTGTTTCGTACGACCCGGTGTATGAGGGCCTTGTGGCACAGCTGCTTGGAAGAACGCTGGTGGTCGACACGATCGACCATGCCATTGTGATCCAGCGGAAATACCGTCAGACGCTCCGCATGGTAACCCTCGAGGGCGAGCTCTTGAGCCCGGGCGGTTCCATGACAGGAGGTTCGTTCCGGAACAACAGCAACCTGCTCGGAAGACGGCGTGAGATTGAGGAACTCGAAAAGAGCGTACAGGGTCTTGCGAAGGAACTGCGGGAAATCCAGCAGGAACTTGAAGAGAAGAAAAATAAGCGGAATGAAATCCGTGATCTCCGCACGGAGCTGAATGAAAAACTGCAACGGCAGTACATCGAGCAGAATACGGTGCGCCTGAATCTGGAAAAAGCGCGCGAGAAAAAGACGGAAATCCGTCTGGATTTTGAAGCGCTTCAGAAGGAGAGTCTCGAGATTGAAAATCAGATCGCCGAGATTGAGCGGAACCGGAAAGTCATCGGTCAGGAAATGCAGGAATCGGTGGAGCGGGAAAGCACGCTGCAGGAGAATATCCAGAAGGCGCAGGAGGCGCTTACAGGCTTCGCCGCCGGGAAGCAGAATATACGAAGGATCTTGAAGAAATCCGGTTAAATTACGCAAATCTGTCCCAGAAGGATGGATTCCTTGCCCAGAACATCCGCCGTCTTGAGGAAGAGACGGGAAAACTGGAAGCGGAAAGCCGCACCATGCTGGAAAAAGCGGCGGAGGAAAAAGACGATGTCAAAAAGAAACAGCAGGACATCGTGGAGATACAGAAGACGATTGTAGCAGCAGTGCAGGCAAAAGAAGAGGAAGACCGCCGGATTGTGGAACTGCAGGAGAAAAAAGAAGCATTAAGCGCAGATCACAAAGAATTTTTCGAGAAGCGGGATCAGCTCTCGGACCAGATTTCCCTGATGGACAAAGAGTGCTTCCGTCTGAACAGCCAGAAAGAAAAGCTGGAGGAGACAAAAGAGGCACAGACCTCGTATCTCTGGGAAGAGTACGAAGTGACACCGGGCCACGCAAGAGAGTTCCAGATGGAGGAGATTCCGGAGCGCAGTGAATTAAAGCGGCGTGTGCTGGAAGTAAAAGATGCGATCCGGAAACTTGGCTCTGTCAATGTGAATGCGATTGAGGAGTACAAAGAGATTTCGGAGCGCCACGCCTTTCTCGATGCACAGCACACCGATCTTGTCAAAGCGGCGGAGACACTGCAGGGCATCATCGATGAGCTGGATGCCGGTATGCGCAAGCAGTTCACGGAAAAATTCGAGGAGATCCGGAAAGAGTTTGACCGCGTGTTCCGCCAGCTGTTCGGCGGCGGAAAGGGAACGCTGGAGCTCGAGGAGGATACGGATGTACTCGAGGCAGGTATCCGCATCATTTCCCAGCCGCCGGGAAAGAAACTGCAGAATATGATGCAGCTCTCCGGAGGCGAGAAGGCACTGACCGCGATTGCGCTGCTTTTTGCAATCCAGAACTTAAAGCCGTCCCCGTTCTGTTTACTTGACGAGATCGAGGCGGCGCTCGACGATTCCAACGTAACGCGTTTTGCGCAGTATCTGCATAAGCTGACAAAAAATACCCAGTTCATCGTCATCACCCACAGGCGCGGTACGATGACGGCGGCAGACCGTCTGTACGGCATCACGATGCAGGAGAAGGGTGTTTCTACCCTTGTTTCTGTCGATTTGATCGAGGGAGAACTGGACAAATAGAAACGAATAAGATACAATACGAAAGAAGTAAGATAGAAAAGATAAAGGGAGGCGAACGGTATGGCGGAGGAGAAAGTAGGCTTTTTCAAACGTCTTGTCAACGGTCTGACGAAGACCCGAGACAGCATTGTAGCTGGAATTGATTCTATTTTCAGCGGCTATTCCAATATTGATGACGATTTTTATGAGGAGATCGAGGAGATTCTCGTCATGGGAGATATCGGCATCAATACAACGACCAAAATTATTGACCACTTAAAAGAGCGGGTGGCAGAAGAGCACATTACCGATCCGGCAGAGTGCAAACAGCTTCTGATCGAGAGCATCAAAAAACAGATGGATGTAGGCGATACAGCCTATGAATTTGAAAACCGGAAATCGGTAGTGCTGGTGATCGGTGTCAATGGAGTCGGAAAAACGACCTCCGTCGGAAAGCTGGCCGGCCTTCTGAAGGATCAGGGCAAAAAGGTTGTTCTTGCGGCAGCAGATACGTTCCGTGCAGCGGCAGGCGAGCAGCTCACGGAGTGGGCGCACCGCGCCGGCGTGGATATCATCGGCGGACAGAACGGAGCAGATCCGGCGTCCATCGTGTACGATGCAGTCGCAGCGGCAAAAGCCAGAAATGCGGATGTGCTGATCTGTGATACGGCAGGAAGACTTCACAACAAGAAGAACCTGATGGAAGAGCTCCACAAGATTTACCGGATTCTGGAAAAAGAGTACCCAGAGGCATACCTGGAAACGCTGGTGGTGCTGGATGGTACCACGGGCCAGAATGCGCTGCAGCAGGCAAGACAGTTTGCGGAAGTGGCAAATGTCACCGGTATCATTCTGACGAAGCTGGACGGAACTGCAAAGGGCGGTATCGCCGTTGCCATCCAGTCCGAGCTTGATATTCCGGTCAAATACATCGGCGTGGGCGAGAGCATCCACGATCTGCAGAAATTTGATGCAGACCAGTTTGTAAATGCACTGTTCCATACATCCGAAGAGAATGCTTAAAAAGACAACAAGGAGAAAAGACTATGGCAGAAGAAATGCTGACACTCCCGAAATTTGAGGAAGCGTCTGAAATTGTAAAAAAAGTAACACAGGAGACCAAACTGGTTTACAGCAAATATTTCAGCGAGCAGACGGGAAATAAAGTCTACTTAAAACCGGAAAATATGCAGCTGACCGGCGCCTATAAGCTGCGCGGTGCCTATTACAAAATCAGCACCTTAAGTGAAGAGGAGCGCGCAAAAGGACTGATCACCGCATCTGCAGGAAACCATGCACAGGGCGTTGCGTATGCGGCAAAATGCTACGGTGCAAAGGCTGTCATTGTGATGCCGACGACCACACCGCTCATCAAAGTAGAGCGTACCCAGAGCTACGGCGCTGAGGTTGTTCTGTACGGAGATGTGTACGATGAGGCATGTGCAAAAGCATACGAGCTTGCAGCAGAGCATGGCTATACCTTTATTCACCCGTTCGATGATCTGACCGTTGCAACCGGCCAGGGAACCATCGCTATGGAAGTGATTCAGGAGCTTCCGCTCGTAGATTATATCCTTGTTCCGATCGGAGGAGGCGGACTGGCTACCGGTGTTTCCACACTGGCAAAGCTGCTGAAACCAAACATCAAAGTCATCGGTGTTGAGCCGTCCGGAGCAGCCTGTATGAAGGCTTCTTTTGAAAAAGGCGAGGTAACGACCGTATCTCCTGTCAGCACAATTGCAGACGGTACTGCAGTACAGACACCGGGATCCAAGATTTTCCCGTATGTAAGACAGAACCTGGACGAGATCATTACTGTGGATGATGATGAGCTGATCGTAGCATTCCTTGATATGGTAGAAAACCACAAGATGATCGTTGAGAACTCCGGTCTTCTGACTGTGGCTGCATTAAAGCATCTGGATGTCAAGGGCAAAAAGATTGTTTCGATCTTAAGCGGCGGAAATATGGACGTCATCACCATGTCTTCCGTGATCCAGAACGGACTGATCCAGAGAGACCGTATCTTTACTGTATCCGTTCTTCTGCCGGATAAACCAGGCGAGCTGGTACGCGTTTCCCAGGTGATTGCAAACGAGAACGGAAACGTCATCAAACTGGACCACAACCAGTTCTTCACAACGAACAGAAGTGCTGCAGTAGAGCTCCGCATCACAATGGAGGCATTCGGCACCGATCACAAGAACCGTATTGTCAAAGCACTGGAAGAGGCTGGCTATACACCGAAGATTGTAAGACCGAACCTGTAAAAACAGAAATTGCAGAGAAAATTCTGAAAAAAAGAAAAATAAGAAATCAGAGGGATCCGGAAAGGAATTTCCTCTGATTTTTTTGAGCAGGAAAAAACCCTTGCATGCACAAGGGTTTTCATTCTGCGGAAGATGGGACTTGAACCCACACGATCGCAATGACCACCAGATCCTTAGTCTGGCCTGTCTGCCAATTCCAGCACTTCCGCATGTTATGTAGTTTTTTAAATTTCATGCGGAAGATGGGACTTGAACCCACACGATCGCAATGACCACCAGATCCTTAGTCTGGCCTGTCTGCCAATTCCAGCACTTCCGCATGTTCTTTAAGTTTTTGTCATCTCGCTGACGACAAGATGTATTATAGCACCAGAGTTGTAAGCCGTCAACACTTTTTTTTGAAAAAATTTGAAAAATTTGAAAAATAAAAAAGGAAATCGGAATCGGGCACCGAATATAGGAAATAGGAGGACAATGAAAAGAACTGTTACAGGCATATTACCGGGAAAGAGGTGGTCTTCGTTTGAACTTGAGAGAATCGTTTGAAGAACGGGAATTTCAGGAGCTGAGTCCTTATGCGGCGCACAGCCGGAATTCCAGAGGAAGGGACCGATATGAACCGGAGTGTGACATCCGCACCGTCTACCAGAGAGACCGGGACCGGATTCTCCACTCCAAAGCCTTTCGCAGGATGAAAGACAAAACACAGGTGTTTCTCGCTGCGCAGGGCGATCATTACCGGACCCGCCTGACGCACACACTCGAGGTGTCCCAGATTGCCCGCACGATTGCGCGGGCGCTGAATCTGAATGAGGATCTGACCGAAGCCATTGCGCTTGGCCACGATCTCGGACACACGCCGTTTGGCCATTCCGGGGAAGCGGCGCTCAATGCGGTGCATCCCGGGGGCTTCCGCCACGCGGAACAGAGCGTCCGTGTCGTGGAGGTTCTAGAAAAGGAAGGACAGGGCCTGAACCTGACCTGGGAAGTGCGGGATGGAATTCTGAACCACCGCACGGCGGGAAAGCCGTCGACCCTGGAGGGACAGGTTGTGCGTCTCTGCGACAAGATCGCCTACATCCACCACGATATGGACGATGCCATCCGTGCCGGCATTTTAAGCGAGGATGACATCCCGATTACGATCGCGTCGTCCTTGGCGATACATGCCGCGAGCGGCTCAATACGCTGATCCACGACATTGTGGAGCAGAGCCGCGGAACGGAGTATGTGCGCCAGTCGGCGGAGATTGCCGAGGGCATGCGCATGCTGCGGGAGTTGATGTTCGCGAACGTCTACCGCAACCCGGAGGCGAAAAAAGAGGAGGAGAAGGCAAAAAAGATGCTGATTTCCCTCTACACCTACTACCAGGAGCACCCGGAACAGATGTCCCGCGAGTACCGGAATCTGATCGGGTGCGGCGAGGACAAGACACAGGTGGTATGCGACTACATTGCCGGTATGACCGATCAGTATTCCATGCACAAATACGAGGAGCTGTTCGTGCCGAAAGCCTGGGCGGTTTATTAGATACAGGGAGGAAAAAATGCGATATTCCGATGATTTAGTGGAAGAGATTCGTATGAAAAATGACATCGTAGATGTGATATCCGGCTACGTAAAGTTGACAAGAAGAGGAAGCTCTTACTTCGGGCTCTGCCCGTTCCACAATGAGAAGTCCCCTTCCTTTTCCGTCAGCCCAGGAAAGCAGATGTATTACTGCTTCGGATGCGGAGCCGGAGGAAATGTTTTTACGTTTTTGATGGAATATGAAAACTTTACGTTTGTGGAAGCTTTGAAATTTCTGGCGGACCGGGCCGGGGTGGAGCTTCCGCAGATGGAGTATTCGAAAGAAGCAAAGGAGCAGGCGGATTTAAAGAATACGCTGCTTGAGATCAACAAGCAGGCGGCGAAATTCTATTATTACCAGCTTCACACCGAGCGTGGAAAGCAGGGCTATGATTACCTGAAGGGCCGCGGCCTTTCGGATGATACGATCCGGAAATTCGGCCTTGGCTACTCCGATAAGTACGGAAGCCTGCTGTACCGTTTCTTAAAAGAAAAAGGGTATGACGATGAAATCCTTCGTCAGTCGGGATTGTTTCTGGCGGACGAAGTGCACGGTATGCAGGATAAGTTCTGGAATCGTGTCATCTACCCGATCATGGATGCCAACAGCCGCGTGATCGGCTTCGGAGGCCGTGTGATGGGGGATGGAAAGCCGAAATACCTGAACTCGCCGGAGACAAAGATCTTCGACAAAAGCCGCAACCTATATGGGCTGAACCTGGCGCGCTCTTCGCGGAGGAAAAATCTGATCATCTGCGAGGGCTATATGGACGTCATCTCCATGCACCAGGCGGGTTTCAACAACGCGGTGGCATCTCTTGGAACGGCGCTCACCTCGCTGCAGGCGGGGCTCATGAAGCGGTACACCGACGAGGTCCTTGTAATCTACGACAGCGATGAGGCGGGTGTCAAAGCAGCACTCCGTGCGATCCCGATGCTGAAAGGCGTCGGTCTTACCACGCGTGTCGTCAATTTAAGGCCGTATAAGGACCCCGATGAGTTTATCCAGCACGAAGGCTGTGAGGCGTTCGAAAAACGGCTGGAGGAGGCAGAAAACAGCGTTCTGTACGAGATCCGCATGAAGGAGCGTGACTTTGACCTTGCCGATCCGCAGGGCAAATCCGATTTTCTTCATGAAGCGGTGCGCCGCCTTGTAGCAATTGAGGATGAGATCGAGCGGAACAGTTATCTTGAGGCAGTGGCAGGAAAATACGGGATTGCCGTCGAAGTACTGCGAAAGCAGGTCGGCCAGATGGCACTCTCGGGAGCCGGAAGGACGGAGAGCGTAAAGCCGCGGAATACAGCCTCAAACAAAAAAGAAAAAGAGGGCGGCGTCGAAAAAGCACAGAAGCTGATGCTGACGTGGATGACCTCTTATCCGGCGCTCATTGAAAAGCTGGAAAAATATATTACGCCGGCGGATTTTACCACCCCTCTCTACCACCAGATTGCAGAGATGATTGTGCTGCAGTACCACGAGGGCGGCGTAAATCCGGCAAAGCTTTTGAATCAGTTTGTTGATTCCGAGGAGCAGAAAGAAGTTGCGGGCCTTTTTAATGCCAGAATCCCGCTGGAGACAGAGGAGGAAAAACGGCGCGCGCTGCACGATGTGATCTGCAATATGAAAGAGAACAGTATTGCATATCAGTCGGCGCATATGAATGTGACCGATATGGCGGCGCTGCAGAAGCTGATGGCGGACAAAAAGAGTCTGGAGCGGTGGAAAGCAGGGGAACTTCCAGATTTCGCTTTTTAAGGAGGCCTGGATACCAAAGAAAAACCCTGGAATCTTCTGTTCTGCGTGTTTAATTTCGCAGGGCAGGGACAGAATATATACAAGCTATGGAAGGATGGACAGTCAATGGAGTTCGATAAAGCAAAATTTATGGAAAAATTAAAAGAGCTGGTAGCATACGGCAAAAAGAAAAAGAGCGTCCTGGAATATCAGGAAATCAACGACTTTTTCCGCGATATGCCGCTGGATGCGGAGCAGATGGAGAAGGTATTTGAATACCTGGAGGCAAGCGGTATCGACGTACTGCGCCTCTCCGATATGACCGAGGATCCAAATGCGGCAGACCGCGATCTTCTCCTTCTGGACGACGATGACATCGACCTTTCCGAGGAAGAAGAGATCGATATGGAAAACATCGACCTTTCCGTTCCGGAAGGCATCAGCATTGAGGACCCGGTCCGCATGTACTTAAAAGAGATCGGTAAAGTGCCGCTTCTTTCCGCAGAGGAAGAGATCAAGCTGGCACAGAGAATGGAAGAGGGCGATGAGGATGCGAAAAAACGTCTGGCAGAGGCCAACCTTCGTCTCGTTGTTTCCATTGCAAAACGTTATGTCGGCCGCGGCATGCTGTTCCTGGATCTGATTCAGGAAGGTAACTTAGGCCTCATCAAAGCGGTTGAAAAATTCGATTACCGCAAGGGATACAAATTCTCCACCTATGCAACATGGTGGATCCGCCAGGCAATCACAAGAGCGATTGCAGACCAGGCGAGAACGATCCGTATTCCGGTTCATATGGTAGAGACCATCAACAAGCTGATCCGCGTTTCCCGTCAGTTACTGCAGGAGTTAGGCCGCGAACCTACGCCGGAAGAGATCGCAGAGGAGATGCACATGTCTGTAGAGCGTGTGCGTGAGATCCTGAAAATCTCCCAGGAACCGGTTTCACTCGAGACACCAATCGGTGAGGAAGAGGACAGCCACCTCGGTGACTTCATCCAGGACGACAATGTGCCGGTACCGGCAGACGCGGCAGCATTCACCATGCTGAAAGAGCAGCTCGAGGATGTGTTAAGCACGCTGACTGACCGTGAGCAGAAGGTTCTGCGTCTCCGTTTCGGACTCGATGACGGCCGTGCGAGAACCCTCGAAGAGGTTGGTAAAGAGTTCAACGTTACAAGAGAGCGTATCCGTCAGATTGAGGCGAAAGCGCTCCGTAAACTGCGCCATCCGAGCCGTTCCAGAAAGCTGAAAGATTACCTGGACTAATCTGCGAGGAAGAAAAGGACGACAGGAAAATGCAGTTATCAAAAAGACTTTCCGCGGTAGCGGAGTTTGTCACCCCGGGCGGCTGCCTGGTCGATGTGGGAACAGATCACGGCTATGTGCCGATTGCGCTGCTGGAACAGAAGAAGATTTCCTCCGCAATCGCCATGGATGTGAACCGCGGACCGCTGGAGCGGGCCAGGGAGCATATTGCGCAGTACCAGATGGGGGACTACATAGAAACAAGACTTTCCGACGGACTCCATGCCCTGCGTGCGGGAGAGGGTGATTCTCTTCTCATCGCGGGCATGGGCGGCGGGCTTACCATAAGAATTTTAAGCGAAGGTGAGCCGCTGCTGTCCGGTTTTCGGGAGCTGATCCTGGAGCCGCAGTCGGATATCGACCGCGTGCGTGCATGGCTTCTGGAACACGGATTTTTCCTTGCACAGGAGAATTTTGTAGAGGAGGATGGAAAATATTATCCGATTCTGCGGGCAGTGCCAGGGGAAAAGGAGAATCTGAAGGCGGAGGAGCTTTTCTATGGACCGCGCCTTCTGGAAAAGGAAAATCCGGTGCTGAGGGAATACCTTCTGAAACAGCAGGAGCAGAACCAGACGCTGATCCGCCAGCTTTCGGATCACTCCAGTGAAAAGGCAGCACAGCGCCTTTGGGAATTAAAAGAAAAAGAGGCAGTACTGGAATCTGCGCTTGCGCGTTTCCATACGATGTAACGACAGCGTTTGCACAAGAGGGGCGTGTCTGAAAATTTCAGCAGTTGTAATTTTCGGGCGCGCCTTTTCTGTCACTTCTGAATTTTCAGAAAGTTTTGCAAGAAGGAGGAATTACAATTGATTCAGGTAACAATTGATGGAAAAGGATACGAATATCCGGAAAATTGCTCTTATTATGAGATTGCAAAGGATTTTGAAAAAACAATGGACGCGCCGATTGTCCTTGTGAAAGTGGACGGACGGCTGCGGGAGCTGCACAAACAGCTGAAAAAAGACTGTGAACTGGAATTTGTGACAACGGAGGATGAGATCGGACATAAAACGTATCAGAGGAGTCTTTCTCTTCTGCTGGTAAAAGCGGTGTATCATGTGGGAGGCTACGATAAGATCCGCCATGTGATGCTGCATTTTTCGGCGGGTTCGGGCTTTTTCTACACGGTGGACGGCGATATCACGCTGAATCAGGAGTTTTTGGACGAAGTAAAAGCGTATATGCATGAACAGGTGGAAAAGGCGGTGCCGATTTATAAGCGGAGTGTCGATACGCACGAGGCGAGAGAACGGTTCCGGCTGCATGGCATGACGGATAAAGACCGCTTGTTCCGTTACCGCCGTGTCTCCCGTGTGAATCTGTACAGTCTCGGGGATTTTGAAGACTATTATTATGGATTTATGACGTATGATACGAGTTATCTGAAGTATTTTGATCTCTATTTATACGATGACGGCTTTGTGCTGCAGATGCCGGAGAAAAAGGCGCCGGAGACGGTGCCGGCGGCGAATCTCTCCCCGAAGGTGTTCCAGGTGCAGCGGGAATCGGAGCGCTGGGGTGAGCAGATGGGAATTTCCACGGTTGCCGACTTAAATGAACGCATCACGAAGGGCAATATTCAGCAGATGATGCTGATTGCGGAGGCGCTGCAGGAGCAGAAGATTGCGAAGATTGCGGAGCAGATTGCGGAAAGAAAGCAGGTTAAATTTGTGCTGATTGCGGGGCCGTCTTCCTCCGGAAAGACAACGTTCTGCAACCGGCTTTCCATCCAGCTTTCAGCGCATGGTCTGACGCCGCATCCGATCAGCCTTGATAATTACTATGTGAACCGGGTAGATACGCCGCGGGATGAAAACGGCGATTATGATTTTGAATGCCTGGAAGCACTGGATATCGAGCTTTTGAATCGGGATATGACAGCACTTTTGAACGGAGAGCGTGTGGAACTGCCGTATTTTAATTTTAAGACGGGCAAGCGCGAGTACAAGGGGAATTTTATTCAGATGAAGGAGACCGATGTGCTGGTGCTGGAGGGGATTCACGGGCTGAATGAAAAACTGACATGGTCGCTTCCTTCGGAAAGTAAATTCCGGATTTATATCAGTGCGCTGACGCAGATCAATGTGGATGAGCACAACCGGATTCCGACGACGGACGGCCGGCTGATCCGGCGTATGGTGCGTGACAGCCGGACACGGGCGACATCGGCGAAGGAGACGATTGCGATGTGGCCGTCGGTGCGCCGCGGGGAAGATCGTAATATTTTCCCGAATCAAGAGAAGGCGGATGTGATGTTCAATTCAGCGCTGGTGTATGAGCTTTCGGTGCTGAAGCTGTATGCGGAGCCGCTTTTGTTCCAGATTGAGGAGGGAGAGCCGGAGTACCAGGAAGCAAAGCGGCTGCTGAAGTTTTTGGATTATTTTGTCGGAGTGCCGATTGAGGATATTCCCAAGAATTCGATTCTGCGGGAGTTTGTGGGGGGAAGCTGCTTTGATGTGTGAAAGGCTGTTTTGTATGGATTTGTGGGATCTGCGATTTGGGGATGGACAAGAAAGAGAGTTTGTGGTAAGATTATTAACTGTCTGATGTTCCGTTTTTGACAAAGTAAGATATGTAATCGCGGCTGGCAGGACCGAAAGGGGCCAGGTGAGGAAAGTCCGGGCTTCGCAGGGCAGGGTGCCGGATAACGTCCGGCGGAGGTGACTCCAGGGATAGTGCAACAGAGAGATACCGCCAGGTTTTTCCTGGTAAGGGTGGAAAGGCAGTGTAAGAGACTACCGTTTCTCTGGTAACAGAGAAAGCCATGTAAACCCCATCCGAAGCAAGACCGAATAGAAAACGTATATGGCTGCCCGTCATGTTTTCAGGTGGGTCGCTTAAGGGGACTGGCGACAGTTCCATTGGATAGATGATTACACACGACATAACCCGGCTTATCGTTTTGCTTTGCTTAAGACGGAAATTCAGGCATCTGGATAAAATAAGTACGCCGAACGGACACGAGTGGATTGTGTTCGTTCCCGGCGTACTTATTTTATCCGGCCATCCGGCGCAAGCCGCACATTCCCGCGGATCGCTGCATGGTGTGAAAAAAATGCATGTCATGAAAGAAAAAATAAAGGAGACAGCAGGATGAAAGTGATATTGGCTTCGGGGTCACCCAGAAGAAGAGAGTTGATGGAGATGTTGGGAATACGGTGTAAGGTTCAGGCTTCAGGGGCGGAAGAAGTTGTGACGTCTGCGGAACCGGAGATGGTTGTGGAGGAGCTTTCACGGCTGAAATGTCTGGATGTTGCGGAGATTACCGAAGGGGATGCCGTTGTGATCGGGGCGGATACGGTTGTGGCTTTTGAAGGGGAGATCCTTGGCAAGCCGAAAGGGATAGAACATGCCAGAAGCATGATGCAGCAGTTGCAGGGAAGGGTGCATCAGGTGTATACTGGAGTTACGATTGCGGTAACAGAGGGGGACGCAAAGCGTGTGGTATCGTTCTGTGACCGTACAGATGTAGAGTTTTATGCGATGACAGAGGAGGAGATAAACGGGTATCTTGCTCTTGAGAAAGAGGGGGAGGCTCCTGTGTGGTCGGATAAGGCTGGAGGATACGGAATTCAGACGGTGTTTGGGACAAAGTTTGTGAAAGGAATCCAGGGAGACTATTATAATGTGATGGGACTGCCGGCGTCCCGGGTTTATCATGAGTTGAAAAATCTGGGCGTTCTGGAATAGAAGGAGGTAAGAGAAGATGAAAAAGTTTTCGGAAATTGAATACGTAAGGCCGGACATGGAGGCAGAGCAGGAAAAAGTAAGAGCGTATACGAAGGCGCTCAAAGAGGCAAAATCATATGAGGAGCTGCGCGGACTTTTTATGGAAGAAAAAACGCGCGAGGATGCCTGGGCGACAATGGCGGAAGTGGCGCAGGTAAGATATACGGTGGACACCAGAGATTCGTTTTATGAAGGAGAGGTTCAGTTCTGGAATGAGACGATTCCGGCGATCCATCTGCTGATACAAAAGGCAGAGAAGGTGATTCTGGAGTCTCCGTTTATCAAAGAGTTTGCAGAGGAGTTCGGGGAATTTTTTGTGAAGAATATGGAGGTTGGCCAAAAATTAGCGGACGACTGTATCGTGGAGGATCTGATCGAAGAGGCGAATCTGACGCAGCAGTACAGTAAAATTACGGCGAATGCTTCGACGGAATTTAAGGGCGAAACGTGTAATTTTTATGGACTGCTGAAGGCGATGCAGAGTACGGACCGCCAGATGCGGAAAGAGGCGATGACGGCATGGGGAGATTTGTATGAAGAGATTTCCGGGGAGCTGGATGCGCTGTATGACAAGATGGTTCGCTGCGCGATAAAATTGCGAAGAAGCTGGGATTTTCTTCTTACATTGAATTTATTTACCTGAGCTATGGAAGATACGATTATACGGCGGAGGATGTTGCAAAGTTCCGTGCGCAGGTGAAGGAGAAGATTGTACCGCTCTGCCTGGAGCTTCGGAAGGAGCAGGAGAAACGGCTTGGAGTGGACAGGCTGCATTATTACGATGAGGAGCTGATTTTCCCGGAAGGAAACGCGGTTCCGGAAGGAACGACGGAGGAACTGGTTGCGAAGGCGCAGAAGATGTACCATGAGCTGTCGAAAGAGACGGGTGAGTTCTTTGATTTTATGGTGGAGCATGAGCTGTTTGACCTGGAGACGAAGCCGGGAAAACAGACAGGCGGTTACTGCACATTTCTGAATACGTTCAAGGCGCCGTTCATCTTCTCCAATTTTAATGGTACGAGCGCGGACGTTGATGTTCTGACTCATGAGGCGGGCCATGCGTTCGAGGCGTATACAGCGGCAAAACAGATTCCGTTTATGGATATGGTATTCCCGACAAGCGAGGTGGCGGAGATTCACTCGATGACAATGGAGCATTTCGCATACCCCTGGATGAATGCATTCTTTGGAGAGAAAGCAGATGATTACCGTTATGCGCACCTGATGAGCGCGCTGGAAGTGATTCCGTACATGGTATGTGTGGATGAGTTCCAGCATAAGGTATTTGAAAATATCGGCATGACGGCCAAGGAGCGCCGTGCGATCTGGCATCAGTTAGAGCTGACCTATATGCCATGGAGAAATTATGACGGCCACAAGTTCCTCGAGGAGGGCGGTTTCTGGATGCAGAAGCAGCATATCTTTGTGAACCCGTTCTATTATATTGATTATGCGCTGGCACAGATCTGTGCTTTCCAGTTCTTTGAGCGTTTCAAAAAAGAGCCGGAAAAGGCGTGGGGCGATTATTACCGTCTCTGCCAGGCAGGCGGAAGCAAAGGATATTTTGCACTGCTGGAGCTGGCCGGACTGAAGAATCCGTTCGTGGATGGAACGGTGGAAGAAGTCGTTGCGGGACTGAAGCCCTATTTAAAACAAAAAGTAAAGTATACGATCCGTCCGGTAAAAGAGGAAGATCTGAAAAAGGTAGCCGAGGTGGAGGCGCTATGTTTCCCGGCTGCCGAGGCGGCAGGTTATGAAGACTTCATGGAGCGGTACAAAACCTGCAAAAACAGCTTTTTTGTAGCGGAAACTGAAGATGGCGAAATCGCAGGCTTCTGCAATGGCTGCTGTGCGGATACCGATTATCTGGCGGATGCACTCTACCATGACGCCACGCTGCACAACCCGGACGGCGATTATCAGATGATTTTCGGACTGGACGTCAATCCGAAGTTCCAGAAACAGGGCATTGGAGAAGCACTGATGCGTCATATGGTAAAAAGCGCAGGAGAGCGTGACAAAAAAGCCGTTGTTCTTACATGCAAGGATCATATGATTCCATTCTACAAAAGGATCGGATACGAATATATCGAACTTTCCGACTCGACGCATGGCGGTGCAAAATGGCATAAGATGATGTAACCGTTTGATAAAAAAAATGGAAAGCAAAAGGGCAGAAACAGGGAGATACGAAATTTCTCTGTTCATTGACCGTTATTTTTCAAAAAAACAGGGCCCATTAA
>ENA-OQIO01000021-OQIO01000021.1-human-gut-metagenome-genome-assembly--contig:-NODE-21-length-69071-cov-2.746475_pt1 | contig 69071 bp, 85 predicted proteins | sample MGYA00242573_ERZ504737 | MGnify/ENA primary metagenome ERZ504737 (study PRJEB26092, sample SAMD00036203) | human gut metagenome | host: Homo sapiens | study: EMG produced TPA metagenomics assembly of...
CTGCTGTCTTAGCCTGATCTGCTGTAACACCCTGGAATCCAACTTTAACCTGCTGACGGATGAAATCCATTGTCACGCCCTGTTCTCTCTGAGTAAGATTTTCGCCACAGCACATGATAGGTGTAATTCCATGTTCGAAAGCTTTGAGAACTTTCTTGTTAACATCTTCGTTTGTTTCTCCGAAGTATTCTCTTCTTTCGGAATGTCCAAGAACAACATATTTAACTCCGGCATCTACGAGCATTGCAGGGGAGATTTCTCCTGTGTATGCACCTTTCTCTTCAAAGTACATGTTCTCAGCACCAACCTGGATGTTTGTTCCCTTAGCAGCTTCTACAACCGGGATGATATCGATTGCAGGTACGCAGAATACTACGTCCACTTCATCGTTAACTACTAATGGTTTTAATGTTTCTACTAATTTAACGGCTTCGCTTGGTGTCATGTTCATTTTCCAGTTACCAGCGATAATTTTCTTTCTTGCCATGATGATTTATCTCCTTAGTATCCTGTGGGATGTTATTATATTCTTATTTATCGTTTGCTGCTGCAACGCCCGGGAGTTCTTTTCCTTCCAGGAATTCAAGAGATGCACCGCCACCTGTGGAGATGTGTGTCATCTTGTCGCCATAACCAAGGATGTTAACTGCAGCTGCAGAATCACCACCACCGATAATAGTTGTGGCATCTGTTTCAGCAAGTGCTTTTGCAACAGCTTCTGTACCATGAGCGAAGTTTGGCATTTCGAAGCAGCCCATCGGTCCGTTCCATACAACTGTCTTAGCATCTTTTACAGCATCAGCAAAAAGCTTTTCTGTTTCCGGTCCGATATCCATTCCTTCCCATCCGTCCGGAATCTCGCCACGTTTTACAACCTGAATATTGCAGTCATTGGAGAAGCTGTCACCAATTCTGTTATCTACAGGAAGAAGAAGTTTCACACCTTTGTCTTCTGCTTTCTTCATCATGTCCAATGCATACTGAAGATAATCATCCTCACAAAGAGATGTTCCGATATGTCCACCCATAGCTTTTGAGAATGTGTAAGACATACCACCACCAATGATAAGAGTATCTACTTTATCAAGAAGGTTATTGATTACAGAAATCTTGCTGGAAACCTTAGCTCCGCCAAGGATAGCAACAAACGGTCTCTCAGGATTGTTCACTGCATTTCCAAGGAAATCGATTTCCTTCTGCATTAAGTAACCAACAACTGCTGTATCAACATATTTGGTCACACCAACATTAGAGCAGTGTGCTCTGTGAGCTGTACCAAATGCATCATTAACAAATACATCACAAAGAGAAGCAAGTTCTTTGCTGAATTCGTCTCCGTTCTTTGTTTCTTCTGCGCGATAACGTGTGTTCTCAAGTAAGATAACATCTCCGTCTTTCATCTCAGCTACTGCTGCTTTTGCGTTAGGTCCTACTACTTCAGGATCTGCTGCAAACTTAACTTCCTGTCCTAATAATTCGGAAAGACGTTTTGCAACCGGTGCAAGAGATAATTCCGGTTTCGGCTCTCCCTTCGGTTTTCCAAGGTGGGAGCAGAGAATAACCTTTCCGCCGTCAGCGATCAGCTTCTTGATTGTAGGAAGAGCTGCAACCAGACGGTTCTCATCTGTGATCTTTCCATCCTGAAGAGGAACATTGAAGTCACATCTTACAAGAACTTTTTTGCCTTTTACATTGATATCATCAACAGATTTTTTATTCAGCATTTGTGGTGCCTCCTTAATAATATTCTTTAACAGTTACTGCATATCTGTAAACAGTAACTTATTGATTTCCTGCTGTCATTCCAGACCACGCGAAAAGGGTCCGGTCCAAATCAGACCGGACCCTTCGTTGGAGTCTATTCCTTTACACTTACTGAAAATTAAGCGTTCAGTAATTTACCAAAGTGTTTGATTGTACGAACCATCTGGCTTGTGTAGGAGTTCTCGTTGTCATACCAGGAAACTACCTGTACTTCTGTTGTGCCATTCTCAAGTGGAAGAACCATTGTCTGAGTAGCATCGAACAGAGAACCAAATCTCATACCAACGATATCGCTGGATACGATTTCATCTTCGTTGTATCCGAAGGATTCATTAGAAGCTGCTTTCATAGCTGCGTTGATCTGTTCTTTTGTTACGTTTCCTTCAACAACTGCTGTTAAGATTGTTGTAGAACCTGTTGGGGTAGGAACACGCTGAGCAGATCCGATAAGTTTACCGTTCAGTTCCGGAATAACAAGACCGATAGCTTTAGCAGCACCTGTGCTGTTAGGAACGATGTTAACTGCAGCTGCACGAGATCTTCTTAAATCACCTTTTCTCTGTGGTCCGTCAAGTGTCATCTGATCGCCTGTGTAAGCGTGGATTGTGCACATGATACCGGATTTGATTGCAGCAAGATCATTTAATGCTTTAGCCATTGGAGCTAAGCAGTTTGTTGTACAGGAAGCTGCGGAGATGATGTGATCTTCTTTTGTAAGAGTTTCATGGTTTACATTGTAAACGATTGTCTTAAGATCGTTTCCAGCCGGAGCGGAAATGATAACGTGTTTAGCACCTGCATCGATATGAGCCTGAGCTTTGTCTTTGGATGTATAGAATCCTGTACACTCAAGAACTACGTCTACACCGATTTCTCCCCATGGAAGTTCAGCAGCGTTAGCTTTTGCGTAAATTTTGATTTCTTTTCCGTCAACTGTGATGGAATCTTCTCCTGCTGTTACTGTATCTGCAAGAGCATATTTTCCCTGTGTTGAATCATATTTTAATAAGTGAGCAAGCATTTTAGGAGATGTTAAATCGTTGATTGCTACGATTTCAAATCCTTCTGCTCCAAACATCTGACGGAATGCAAGACGTCCAATACGTCCAAAACCATTAATTGCAACTTTTACTGCCATGATAAAATTCCTCCTATGAATTAAGTGGTTAATTATGGTAATCCTTTGTTTGTTAAAGAATCATCAACCTGTAATGTATTGTACATAATTCTAAACAAAAATTCAAGACCATTTTCCAAAAAACAGATAAAAATTAAGTAAAAAATGTAAATTATATGTTATACTGTGTATACAGTGCTTTATGAATACACTGATCCGGGCCTGTAATTGTGATATTTCAGGTGCAGATATATCCATTTAAGAGGACACAGTATTCATTTATAATATATCACACGCAAATATAACAGTACTGTTTTTACAGAAGAAAGGACTGAAATTATGGACAGACAAATATTGTGGGATTGTCATATGCACTCTTCTTTTTCTGCTGACTCGGATACGCCTATGGAAGTTATGATCCATCGCGCTGTTGAAACGGGACTACAGGGAATTACTTTTACGGAACATCTGGATCCGGATTACCCTGTTACTCCGGACAATCTGGATTTTTCTCTGGATATTCCGGCTTACAAAGAAAAGCTGGCTGAACTTTCAGATATGTATAAGGATAAAATTCAGGTACGTTTCGGAATTGAACTGGGACTGCAGATGCATCTGGGAGAATATTTTGACTCACTTCTCTCTCAGACACCTTTTGATTTCGTTATCGGTTCATCCCATCTTGTCCATGGATATGATCCTTATTACCCGGAATTTTTTGAAGGACGTAAGGAATTTTTATGTTATATGGAATATTTTGAATCCATTCTTGAAAACATTTCCGCATATGACGGATTTGATGTTTACGGACATATTGATTATGTTGTCCGTTATGGTCCTAACAAGAACCGGGAATATTCTTACGGACGGTATAAAGATATTCTGGATGAGATTCTGAAGAAACTGATTTCCATGGGAAAAGGCATCGAACTTAATACAGGCGGATATCATTATGGTCTTGGAGAACCCAATCCATGTACTGCCGTAATACGGCGCTATAGAGAACTTGGCGGAGAGATCATCACCATCGGAGCAGATGCGCATACTCCGGATAAAATCGCCTGTGCATTTGATAAAGCTGCCAGTGTACTGGAAGCCTGTGGTTTTCGTTACTATACAATCTTCAAAGACCGTAAACCGGAATTTATTTCTCTGTAAAACGTGTCAGTACTTGCCTATATGGCAGTTCCTATAATATAATATTACATATGATTTCAGAAGCCCAATTTCCAAACTGCTCCAAATACTGTTTCTCTGGTCTGCATCATAGCTGATCATGATAAAAAACTGACAGCAGATATGGAAATTGCAGCTTTCTGTATATATTCGTAACTGTCCGGTGTCTCCATATTTATGTTTTATATGTCCCGACACTGCCCGGTTACTGTATTTTTCATAAACCAGGGAGGAATATTATGGCTAAAAAAAGACTCCAGAAGAAACGTTCTTCATCAACAATCAGAAAGCAGGAATCAGAAATTTACAAGTGACTACTTCCAAAACTGAGCCTGTCAGAGTTGAAACTTCTAAAGTAGAACCTGTTAAGGTCGAGACTTCCAAAGTGGAACCTGTTAAACTGGACGTTCCTGTTGATCTTACTTTATATAATGAACGTTTTCAGAAACATTATGATGAGCTGAAATGGTTATATTGCGAATTATATCAGGATCGTGATGATGTCATGACATATCTGCATGATCTTACTTCTAATATGGAAGCTTTCTATAACAGCAGAAATTCAGCATTAAAGGCATCTGATAAAAAGCGTGAGGCTGATCCGGACTGGTATAAACGCAATGACCTTGTAGGCATGATGATGTATGTAAACAATTTTGCACATACTTTAAAAGGTCTGGAGGAACATCTGGATTATGTGGAAGAATGTAATGTCAATTATCTTCATCTGATGCCTCTGCTCGCATCTCCGAAAGGAAAAAGTGACGGTGGTTACGCAGTAGCTGACTTCCGCACAGTGCAGCCTGAGCTTGGTACTATGGAGGACTTTTCAGAGCTTACCTCCAAATGCCATGAACGCGGCATCAACATCTGCCTTGATTTCGTTATGAACCATACTTCCGAAGAGCATGAGTGGGCAAAACGGGCTCGCGCAGGTGAAAAAGAATACCAGGACCGTTATTTCTTCTTTGATACCTACGATGTTCCTGCTCTCTATGAGAAGACCTGTCCACAGGTATTCCCAACTACCGCACCGGGCAACTTTACATGGCTGGATGACCTTCACAAACATGTCATGACTACTTTCTATCCATACCAGTGGGATTTAAACTACAGAAATCCTGTTGTGTTTAACGAAATGGTCTACAATATGTTATATCTGGCAAACCAGGGTGTTGACATCGTACGTCTCGATGCAGTTCCTTATATCTGGAAGCAGCTTGGAACAAACTGCCGCAACCTGCCACAGGTTCACACAATCGTACGTATGATGCGTATGATCTGCGAGATCGTGTGCCCGGGAGTCCTTCTTCTCGGAGAGGTTGTCATGGCTCCTGAAAAAGTTGTTCCATATTTCGGTACACTTGAAAAGCCGGAATGCCATATCCTGTATAACGTTACTACTATGCAAGCACCTGGCACACAGTTGCAACCAAAGATGTATCTCTGCTTCGCAGACAGCTGGATATTCTGGGATCTCTTCCAAAAGAATACATCTTCCAGAATTATCTGCGTTGCCACGATGATATTGGCTGGGGACTGGATTATGATTTCCTGAAGAATTTCTCAATCGATGAGGTTTCTCATAAGAAATTCCTGAATGATTTCTTTACAGGCAAATATCCGGATACATTTGGCCGCGGTGAACTTTACAATGATGACCCGCGTCTGGGTGATGCAAGACTTTGCGGTACTACCGCATCTCTGTGCGGCATTGAGAAATATGGTTTTGAAGGAAATGTAGTTGGTGTTGACAGAAGTGTGCGCTATGACATCACACTTCATGCATTTATGCTTTCCCAGTCAGGTATCCCTGTAATCTACAGCGGAGATGAGATTGGTCAGGTAAACGACTATTCTTATAAAGATGATCCTGATAAGGCAGTTGATTCCCGCTATCTTCACAGAGGAGAATTCAACTGGTCACTTGCTCCAAACAGAAATATCGCAGATACAGTACAGGGAAAACTTTTCCACGCACTGGATCATCTGGAACATATCAGAAGTTCACACAGCGTTTTTGATACAACAGCTGATCTTCGTACAATCGATACCTGGGATTCTTCTATCCTTGCAATCGTACGCGAAAATGCAGAGGAGAAATTCATCGGAATCTATAACTTCAGCGATCAGGATAAGGTTGCATGGATCAACGAAGATGACGGCATATACACTGATCTTATCTCAGGACATGAGATGGAAGCTAAAGGTGTTATGATCCCTGCATTTGGATGCTTCTGGCTGTGCAGAAAGAAATAAACCATTAATCTGCATAACGCAGACCGCATAATGCAAACGAGGACAATCTGCATATTTTACAGATTGTCCTCGTTTTTTACTTCTGGACTCTTTCCAAAAATCTTGCAAAAAATCCTTTATTTTCATCTTCTCTGTCCAGTGACTTCTCATAAATCCTCCTGATCCATTCTGTAATAGTTTCGATCAGGATTGGAGAGAATGTCATCAGTACAAATACCAGAATGATCATTCCAAATTCCAGAGAACCCAGTGTCAGCAAATCCTGCAATACAACCGCACTTATAAAAAATGCAAACTGCATTCCATAAATGATCACTTTTCTGTATGTGTTCAGCGGCGAATAAACTGTACGCAGTGCAGACATATAGTTCCACCCCGTAACCAGAACACAGGCTGTATTAAGCATGACGTTGGAATGGTATACATCCTGACAGACCAACATGATCGTAAATACACATCCTGTAATGGTTACTGCCGCAGGAAATGCATTCATAAATACGTGCCTCAGGAATGTATGGTCAATCTTATTGTAATTATTTTCCTGTGTCAGAAGAAATGTAGGAATTCCCACTGCGCAGGCACTGATCAGTGACATCTGGATTGGTTCAAAGGGATATGCATCTCCAAAGAAAATTGTGATCAATGACAGTAAAACAGAAAAAATTGTTTTGATCAGAAACATGGATGCCGCACTTCTGATATTGTTTACAACACGACGGCCCTGATTTACAATATGAGCATTGCCCCGAAATTAGAATCAAGAAGAACGACATTTGCAATATTTTTAGCTGCATCGCTTCCTGCTGCCATGGCAATACTGCAGTCTGCTTCCTTGAGTGCAAGTACGTCATTTACACCGTCACCGGTCATCGCAACTGTATGCTTCTGTGACTGAAGAGCCTGTACCATCTGTTTCTTCTGCTGTGGTGTTACACGCCCGAATACACTGCACTCTGCAACTGCACGCTGCATTTCTTCCGAAGTTTTGATTGTTGTTGCATCGATATAATGATTGGCATTTTTCAGTCCTGCTTTCTTTGCAATCGCAGAGACAGTCACAGGATCATCTCCTGAGATAACTTTAAGGTCAACTCCCTGGCTGTCAAAAAAAGCCAGAGTATCCGATGCTTCCTCACGTATCACGTCAGTGATGAGAAACAGTCCCAACGGTTCAAGTCCTGTCGGGCGTTCCGTTCCTTTTGTCTCCTGTTCACTGTGAGCCAGAACAAGGATACGGTATCCCTCCTGTGCGTAACTGCTACAATGTTCCAGAAGTTCTTCATTTCCTTCCGGAAAAAGGAACTGTGCAGCTCCCATCAGATAAGTTCCTCTTCCTTCAAAAACAGCACCACTGTATTTCCTGTCTGAGGAGAAAGGAATGGCATGGATCAGTTTCAGGTCATTTCTTGAAGGAAAGCGCTTTCTCAGCGCATCTGCTGTTGCATTCTGATCATGAAGAACTGACATCATATTTCCCATAATGTGGTCAATTTCCTGAAGCTTCTGTCTTTCTTCCTGAGATACCGTTTCTGAATTTACTGTTTCCTGTATCTGTCCGTTTTCCTTCTCTGCTGATACCGTAACCTCCGGTTTTAATGCTGACACATTCTGAACAGGCTCCCCTGTTTCCGGATCAAATTTTGCTGTATGTTGTACAACAGTTGTCTGTGCTGTATCATACAACTGCACATCTTCAACCTTCATGGTACCTTCTGTGATCGTACCGGTCTTATCCAGACAGAGCGTGTCAACTCTCGCCAGCGTTTCAATACAGTAAAGCTCCTGCACAAGTGTCTTCTTTGTAGCAAGAACCATAGAACCCAATGTCAGTGCCACACTTGTCAGAAGTACCAGGCCTTCCGGGATCATTCCAAGTACTGCGGCAACCATATTTACCACAGAATCCTTCAGTGTATCTCCTACGATCATATATTGCTTGTAAAACAACATGGCACCAAGAGGCACGATAATGATACTGATCACCTTCAGAATCGCATTCAGAGAATTGCGAAGTTCCGAATTATGACGTTTAAATTCCTTTGCTTCACTTGTGATCTGCGATGCATAATTATCTTTTCCAACATGGATTACCTGACAGCAAGCTTCCCCTGATGTCACAAAGCTTCCTGAAAAAAGTTCATCTCCCTGGCTTTTGGACAGATTGTCCGACTCACCGGTGAGTAGAGACTCGTTTACTTCTACAGTTCCCTCCAGTACCTTTACGTCAGCCGGAACCTGATCTCCTGTTTTCAGAAAGATCAGATCGTCCAGAACCAGTTTCTCTGTGGAAATACTCCATTTCTTCCCCTCACGCAAAACTACTGTTTTACTCTCTGTAAGGATTGCAAGTTTGTCAATCGTCTTCTTTGCTCTGATCTCCTGAATAATACCTATCACTGTATTGATCAGAATGATTCCCATAAACATGGAGTTCTTATAAGATCTCACAAAAAGCACCAGAACAAGCAATGCAATATTTAAAAAGTTAAAAAATGTAAGCGTGTTTTCCAAAATGATCTGCTTGTAGGTTCTGGTATTCGGGTTCTCGTTGACATTAACTTTTCCTTCTGCAATCCTCTCCTGCACCTGTTCATTTGTAAGTCCTGTCATTTCTACCTCCTGCAGAAAATATTTATAGCAGCATCATATAATAAAAATTGCGGGAACTGCTTCACAAAATATCTTTTGTCCCTGGTATCATATAATGCCATAATATAAAGCACAGGCAGATGATGAGTATCACCCGCCCCTTCTTTATAAATAACGATTTCAGATTACAAACAGATTCAGATTTTTTGCTATAATCAATATTCTTCTTCCTCTGCTTCTTCACCTTCGTGAATATCAGACTTTGGTTTCTTAAGACCTTTAATCTCAATATGATGCTTCTGTGCATAATCCCACAGAGCCGCATGGATTGCTTCCTCTGCAAGCAGGGAGCAGTGTACTTTTACAGGCGGAAGTCCGTCCAGGCTTCCATAACTGCCTTATTTGTAACTTCCATAGCTTCTTCGATGGTTTTTCCCATTACCATCTCTGTTGCCATGCTGCTGGTTGCAACTGCCGCACCACATCCGAATGTTTTGAATTTGCAGTCTTTGATGATATGTGTTTCATCATCGATATCAAGAAAAATCCTCATGATATCACCGCATTTTGCATTTCCCACTGTACCTACGCCACTTGCGTTCTCTATTTCTCCTACATTACGCGGATGCTGAAAATGATCCATTACTTTTTCACTGTAAGCCATTTGTGTTTCCTCCTGTTATCCTGACTTTCTTTTAATATTATTTCTGTTGTAACTGCAAAAATACAAACAATTATCTTCTGTTTTGTTATTTATTCTGTTTTTTCATGAAATCTTCATATAATGGAGACATGCTTCTTAAGTGCGCTACAATTTCTTTCAATCTGTCCACTACGAAATCTACATCTTCCATTGTTGTCTCTTCGCTGAGTGTCATACGCAGAGAACCATGTGCAATCTCGTGCGGAAGTCCGATTGCAAGAAGTACATGGGACGGATCAAGAGAACCTGATGTACAGGCAGATCCGCTGGATGCACAGATTCCATAATTATCCAGCATCAGCAGGAGAGATTCGCCTCAACAAACTGGAAGCTGACATTTACGTTATTTGGAAGACGTTTTATACGGTCACCGTTTACTTTTACATAAGGAATCTCTGTCTCAATTCTGTGGATCAGATGATCTCTGATAGCGATTTCTTTGTCAGTACGTTCTTTCATGGATGCATTTGCACGTGCTGCTGCTACACCGTATCCAACGATTCCCGGCACATTCTCTGTACCTGCACGACGTTTACGTTCCTGTGCACCGCCATGTACAAAGGAACGGATTTTTACGCCCTTACGAATGTAGAGGAAACCGATTCCTTTTGGTCCATTGATCTTATGTCCGCTGGAGCTTAACATATCAATGTTGCATTCATCCACATTGATCGGAACCTGACAGAATGCCTGAACAGCATCTGTGTGGAAAAGCACTCCATGCTCTTTTGCGATACGTCCGATTTCCTTGATCGGCTGGATAGAACCAATCTCGTTGTTTGCAAACATTACAGAAATCAGGATTGTTTCCGGTGTGATTGCTTTCTCAAGTTCATCCAGTTTTACAATACCGTTCTCGTCTACATCTACATATGTGATCTTTGCGCCGCGTTTCTCCAGATATTCACAGGTATGGAGAATTGCATGATGCTCGATCTTTGTTGTGATGATGTGGTTTCCTTTTGCTTTATATGCCTCAAAGGTAGCCTTCAGAGCCCAGTTATCAGACTCGGAACCACCTGCTGTGAAATAAATTTCTTCTTTCTTTGCTCCAAGAACTTCTGCGATCTGCTCTCTTCCTTTGGTGATTGCCTCTTTGCTCTTGCCTGCAAAATCATAAATACTGGACGGGTTGCCATAATATTCTGAAAAATATGGCAGCATTGCCTGGACAACCTCCGGTGCTGTTTTAGTTGTTGCTGCATTGTCCAGATAAATCATTTTTCCCATTTTCTTGTCCTCCTGTTTTATTTAAGTATGTCCGGTACATTTTCTTCCATGCCCTGACTTTCCATTTTTTCTTCATGTACTCTTCTGCTTTCCTCGATCAGCTGACCAAGCATCAGGGTATCGACAGCGCTTGTAATACTGTCATTGATTCTCTTCCAGACGAGTTTTGCCACACATACATCACTGCCATGGCAGGTTCCGTCATTCTCAATCCCGGGACAGGCTGCTGCTTCCAGGCTGCCTTCCAGCACACGCAGGACTTCACCGACCGAGATCTCATCTGCCGGCTTGCCAAGCTGGTATCCGCCGTAAGCCCCTCTGCTGCTCTTTACAAGACCGGCCTTCTTAAGCATGGCCATAAGCTGTTCGAGGTAGCTTGTGGAAATATCCTGTCTCTCCGCAATACTCTGTAAAGATATCGCTTCATTCGCACTGTGCAAACCAAGATCTATCAATGCTTTCAAGCCATAACGGGCTCTTGTTGAGAGTTTCATTTTCTCACCTCGTTTTTTAATTCCCAGTGTTTCCCTCGGATTTCATGATTACTTTACCAGAAACAAACCGTTCTGTCAAGGCTGTTTTGTTCATATATTGCTGTAAAGGCGTTTCGGCAGGTTACTGTTTTTTAGTCAAGCGGATATTCGCACCTGCTGCGCATGAAAAAGTCTGGATTTTTCATTATGTCAAAAAAACTTTTTATCAAAGGAACTTTACTTCTTACATTTGCCGGTTTGTTAAGCAGACTTATGGGGTTCTTTTACAGAATATTCCTGTCACACACTATTGGTGCACATGGGCTTGGTATCTTTCAGCTTATACTTCCACTGCAGATTCTGATCATGTCCATCTGCGCTTCCGGTATCCAGACTGCAATCTCCCGCCTCACTGCCGCAGAAAAAGTTTCCAAAAATCCCAGTCGTCATATCTCAGATTATTTTGTCGTGGGAACTGTATTTTCTGTTGTTTTCTCCCTGGTATTCTCCTGGTTTCTTTACAGCTATGCAGATTTCTGGGCAGTACAGATTCTGAAAGAGTCACAGACCTCCGGTCTGATACGGATTCTTTCTCTGAGTATTCCGTTGAGTACACTTCATACCTGTATCAGCAGCTATTATTTAGGAAGAAAACAGGCCGGATTTCCCGCAGGAGTCCAGCTTCTGGAACAGCTTTTCCGCACAGGCGGATGTTATATTCTTTATCTGATCTGTGCATCGCAAGGGCGAAACATCACTCCGGCAATTGCAGTCGGCGGAAATCTTATCGGGGAAATAGCCTCATCTTTTATTTCTCTTTTCGCAGTCAGTATGCATTTTAAGGTAACACATTATAATATCCGGAATATCAGAAGACCGCTTTCTGTTCTCAGAAAATTGCTCCATATTTCCGTTCCTCTTACCATGAATAAAATACTGCTCACCCTTCTGGGAAGTATTGAAGTGATTCTTATACCTGCAAGGCTGCAAATGTCAGGACTTACTCCCAAAGATTCCCTGAGTGTTTACGGAATCTTTACAGGGATGGCACTTCCGCTTATTCTTTTCCCCGCTACGCTTACAAACTCGGCTGCGGCCATGCTGATTCCCTCCATTACCCAGCTGCAGACTCTGGGGTATCAAAAGCGAATCCAATATGTGATCGGCAAGATTTTCCGATACTGTCTGCTACTAGGCGGATCCTGCTTGGTTTTTTTTCTGTTTCTTGGAGAATTTCTTGGAAATTTTCTGTTTCACAGTCAGACAGCCGGAATCTATATCCATACCATGTCCTATATCTGTCCTTTTCTGTACCTGAACACCACTCTCACCAGCGTACTCAACGGTCTTGGAAAATCCGGCATCTGCCTGCTGCACAGTGTGATCAGCGTCTGCATCCGGATCAGTTTCGTGCTGTTTGCAATCCCTGTTCTGGGAATCCGGGGATATCTGTACGGGATTCTCTGCAGCGAACTGGCGCTCAGCATCCTGCACAGTTTACAAATACTGCAAAACAACTATAGCAATCCCCGTAAATAATGCATATTGATTAAGAGACTTGATAGTTACTATTCACACTCCACTATCCCGCGAGGTGTTTTGGCATGGATATGCCAAAATTCCATTGCCGTAGGTAATCTGGAATGAATTTTGGCTACGTTACTAAGAACGAAGTGAACAGTAACGCTTGATATAATCGCAGAAAGTCATCCGAAAATATTTTGGCTATCGACATTCAGATAGGAATGGTTTATAATAAATTCCGAAAAAAGCAAGACAAATAGACACAAAGGAGATATTACTATGGGATTCGATTTTATCAAAAAATTACCAACCCCTGAAGAAATCCGTAATCAGTATCCCATTGATGCTGAAATTCAGGCTGTTAAAGATGCAAGAGATAAAGAACTGCGTGATGTTTTTACCGGAAAGTCCGATAAATTCCTTGCAATCATCGGTCCTTGTTCAGCAGATAATGAAGATGCTGTTCTGGACTATCTTACCAGATTACGCAATGTTCAGGAAAAAATAGCTGACAAGGTTCTGATCGTTCCACGTGTTTATACAAACAAACCAAGAACAACAGGAGAAGGCTATAAAGGTATGGTTCACCAGCCGGATCCCGAGAAACAGCCAAATCTTCTTGCAGGGCTTGTAGCAATCCGTAAAATGCATATCCATGCAATCCGGACCAGTGGTATGACCTGTGCAGATGAGATGCTTTATCCGGAAAATTACCGTTACCTTTCTGACCTGCTTTCTTATGTGGCAGTAGGTGCACGTTCTGTGGAAGACCAGCAGCATCGTCTTACCGTCAGCGGCATGGAAGTTCCTGCAGGTATGAAAAATCCAACCAGCGGCGATCTTGCAGTCATGCTCAATTCCGTTGTAGCAGCTCAGGGCGGACATCGTTTTATCTACAGAAGCTGGGAAGTAGAAACAACAGGTAATGAACTGGCTCATACAATTCTCCGCGGTGCCGTAAATAAACATGGGGAGGCAATCCCGAACTATCATTACGAGGATCTTCGTCTTCTCTGGGAGAAATATCAGGAGAAAAACCTTAAAAATCCGGCTGTTATCGTTGATACCAACCACTCTAATTCTAATAAACAATATGACCAGCAGGTTCGTATTGCAAAAGAGGTTCTCCACAGCCGCCAGGTAGACCCGGAACTTCATACTCTGGTAAAAGGGCTTATGATCGAGAGTTATATTGAACCGGGAAATCAGAAGATCGGATGTGATCATATTTACGGAAAATCTATTACCGATCCATGTCTTGGATGGGAAGAATCCGAACGTCTTCTGTATACAATTGCTGAGATGTGTTGATCCGTTATTGTTTATAAACAACATTCCATACTCTCTGATCAGATGGATCGCTGTAATTACATTATCTGTAAATAGCACATGTTATGACATTACAGGAAAAAACTATTCAGCCACCCACTGCTTATTGCTCTTCGCAATTAAAGCAGGGGACTTACTTGATTCAGTTAAAAAAGCTTCTATAAACTGTTCAAAACAGACTATAGAAGCTTTTTCATTTGACATTATAGCAATCCTCATAAATAATAAGTTTTTAATGACGTGGATGTGTTTTCATATACACATCACGCATTTTATTCATATTCATGCCCAGATAAACCTGCGTAGTGGAAATATCGGAATGTCCCAGCATTTCCTGAACGCTTCGTATATCCGCACCATTCTGCAGCATATGCACAGCAAAAGAATGTCTCAATGTATGCGGGGCAATATCCCTTTTGATACCGGCATCATCCGCATATCCCTTTAATACTTTCCAGAATCCCTGACGGCTCATCGCTTTCCCTGAACAATTTGTAAATAATGCTGTTTCTTTCTCATCTTTCACAAAAACAGTTCTGGCTGTTTGCAGATACCGTTCCATTGCCTTCTTGCATGGAATACCAATAGGGATAATCCTCTCTTTTCCATTCTCATTACAAACCACATATCCAAACTGGAGATTGACATCAAAAATCTGAAGATGAAGCATCTCACTGACTCTCATACCTGTTGCATACAGCAATTCCAGCATTGCTGAATCTCTTATCCCTTTAGGGGTATCCAATTTCGGCTGCTGAAGTAATTTATCCACTTCTTCTATGGTAAGTATCTCAGGTGCCCTTTTCTCAACCTTCGGAGGTTTCAGGTTATCTGCCGGATCTTCTGCGATCACGCCTTCCTTCCACAGATACTGAAAAAATGCTCTCATAGAAGCAACGCTTCTGGAAATGGAAGATGACGCAAACTTCTCACGTTCCATGTAACTGATATACCCTTCAAGCTCAAGTTCTTTTACATCTTTATAATTTCTGATTCCCCGTTCCTTCAGAAATTCCGCCATTTTTTTCAGATCTCTCTGGTATGAGATCTCTGTATTTGCCGATGTTTTTTTTGTATTATGCAGATATGTAATAAATTCCCTTATTTCTATGTCCATATTCCCGTTTCCTTTTAATCAAAATATCCGCTGCCTGTAGCTCCTGCGATCAGACGAAAATTAATCCTCTTCGCAGTTTATCAGCAGAAAATCGTACTCTCTCCGATAAAATGTATATGTATTATACTGTTTATTTTACATAAAATCAAACCTTTTTTTCGAGAAAAATCCTTGTATTTCAAGCTTTTTCAGCATCAAATACCATATGTCGGAGATTTTATGACAACCAATACTAAATATAGTAAATATGTCATTAAAAAAATTTTTATATATTTCAGAATAATGTCAATGATCAGAGGGTTCACATAGCATTCGATAAGTATTCCCAGAAAATATCCTACTGCTGCAATGCACATTTTTTTAAGATAAATACTGACTTCTCCGGAAATCAGACCTCTGTTTCTCCATATTTCTGATGATATCTTCCATTCCTGTTCCATAGAATAAAGCCAGACCGGAATGTAAAATAAATATTGCGGCAGCAAAAGTCCCATTCCGATCACCCCGCCTGCAAATCCAAATTCCAGTATAGAAACAGTCATTATCATACCTGCATACAATCCTGATCCCAGAAGCGTTATAACAGCAAGCGGCGCACCAAAAACCGAAAATCCACAGATTATATTCAACAGATAAAAAACACCTCTGTATTTTAATATTTCTTTCAGATATTCAATATTGCCTGTATTTTTTCCTGCAAATGTACTCAGAAAATATACCGATGCCCATGTTTTCTGCTGCCATTTTGCCTTCCAGATTATATTCGGTATCAGATTTCCGGCCAGAAATCCAAAAAGAAATAAAATAAGCGCAGGAAATTTTTTGGTTCCCGTTCTGTTTTTCTTCATTCTATCACCCTGTACCAGTTTACTGAGAAATTCCAGGAAGTATTCCTGTCTTTACAAGAAAGAATCGTGTCCGGAGGGCTTTTTTATGTTATAGGAACATTACGGAGTAATTTCCTATAACATAACATAAAAACTGCACAGACTGTATAAATACAATCTGCACAGTTTATATCTGCAAAGAACTGTCCACGATAGTCCATAAAATGAACAATCATATTATTTCGCATAGTCAATCGCTCTGCTTTCACGTATCACGTTGACTTTAATCTGACCGGGATATTCAAGTTCTGCTTCAATCTGTTTCGCAATATCGCGCGCAAGGAGAACCATATCTGCATCATTAACATGCTCCGGCACTACCATTACACGTATTTCTCTTCCCGCCTGAATGGCAAAAGATTTATCAACACCTTTAAACTGGTTCGTAATATCCTCCAGTTGTTTCAGACGATTGGTATAAGTTTCCAGCGTTTCTCTTCTTGCACCAGGTCTCGCCGCTGAAATAGCATCTGCAGCCTGTACAATACATGCAATCAGAGATTCCGGCTCACAGTCACCATGATGAGATGCGACCGTATTGATAACAATCTGGGATTCCTTATACTTCTTACAGAGATCCACACCAATCTGAATATGAGATCCTTCTACTTCATGGTCAATTGATTTACCAATATCATGAAGAAGACCTGCTCTCTTAGCCATACGGACATCTACGCCAACCTCACCGGCCAGCATTCCGGATAACTGAGCTACCTCAATAGAATGTCTTAAAGCATTCTGTCCATAACTTGAACGGAACTTCATACGTCCAAGAAGTTTCAGTAATTCAGGATGAATACCATGAACTCCAACGTCCATAGCTGCATTCTCACCATCTTCGCGAATCTGCGCTTCTACTTCCCTCTGGCTTTCTCAACCATCTCTTCGATTCTGGCCGGATGGATACGTCCATCTACGATCAGTTTCTCAAGAGCTACACGTGCAACTTCACGACGGATCGGATCAAAAGCAGATAATACAACTGCTTCCGGTGTATCATCAATAATAAGATCCACACCTGTAAGTGTCTCAAGAGTACGGATATTACGGCCTTCACGACCAATAATCCTTCCCTTCATCTCATCGCTCGGAAGCTGAACAACCGAAATGGTAGTTTCAGCTACATGGTCAACTGCACATTTCTGGATGGCATTGACAACATATTCCTTAGCCTTCTTACCAGCTTCTTCCTTTGCCCTGCTTTCCAATTCCCTGTAAAGTCTGGCTACATCCACTTTACATCATCTTCAACGGATCTGAGTAATTCTTCTTTTGCCTGTTCGGAGGTCAGACCTGAAACTCGTTCCAGTTCCTGTACTCCTTTTTGCTCAAGTTCTTCTACCCGTTTTTCTTTTTTCTGCACCTCAGCTGCTCTCGCTGTGCATTCCGCTTCACGCTTCTCAACTGCATCTGCTTTCTTGTCAACCGCGGATTCTTTTGCTAATACACGATTTTCATATTTCTGCAGTTCGTTTCTTCGTTCCTTGGTTTCTTTCTCCAGTTCATTTTTTGTACGGAGAGATTCTTCCTTCACTTCCAATAAAGCTTCTCTTTTTTTAGTCTCAGCTGTTTTCAGAGCTTCATCTATGATGCTTCTTGCTTTGTCTTCTGCTGTCCCAACAATCTCGGCATCCTTCTGGATTTTATTGTTCACAGCGACTTGCAAGTAACAGGAACTGCAATAAGTAGCGCGACTACCACAGCGACAATTGCAACAATAATTGTTGTTGTCACAGGAGCACCTCCTTATTTAGTTTTCATTGTACAAATACAACAATACAAGTTTATCTTTTTTTCATACTTATGTCAAGTTTTTCAGGATAATTGTTTGAATATTTTTCCTATATTGAATTACTGTTCGTTCTGTTCTCAGTAATATATTTTGCAATATGCATACAATGGAGTATACTATAATTCATCCGAATATGTATGTACAAGTCTGATATTCATATTCTCAAGAGTATCTGCAATGTCTGAATATCCAAATCCTCTTCTCACAAGATAACCATAGAGCCGACGCATTTTTTTCTCATCCAGCTCAGTATCCGGCGGATATTTCTTTTCTATGGTTCGATAGAGGATTTCTTTTTCATCAGGCATATTTAAGGCAGCCTCTTCCTCCCATGCATTTATCGCTGTTTTCCTGTCTATTCCCTTTCCCATAAGTTCCCGGATGATCTTCTGCCGGCTCTTTGTATCCATTCTGTATGCAATATAAGTTCTGGCATATCGTTCATCATCTATATATCCATAAGCTTCAACATATGTCAGAGCATGATCAACCGCCTGACTGGTAAATCCCGCCTGGCGCAATTTCTCTCTCAATCCCTTCTCCGTCCGATCCATATGTTCTAAGAGACGCATGGCTTTACGCCTTGCGTCTCTGTATTCTTCAGGTTCTTCCGTTAAATTTTTCTGTTGTTTCTGTACAGTCTGTCTCTTTAAAGCCTCTGCATTCCTGAGAAATTCTCTCAGATCTCCGGATGAATTCCCCATGATCACTCCTCAGAAGCATCCGGTGCATCACCTGTTGCCGGCACCGGCTCTTTGGCCTGTCCTTCTTCATCCGGAAGAAGATGATAATGGATTCTAACTTGCTTCTCAATCTCATCACAGATATCTGTATGCTCTTTCAGGAAATCTTCGCATTTTCACGTCCCTGTCCGATCTTATCTCCGTTATATGCGTACCATGCACCGCTCTTATTACAATTCCGCATTCCGCTGCCAGATCAAGAATATCTCCCTCTTTGGAAATGCCGGTTCCGAACATAATATCCAAATTCTGCCTGTTTAAACGGCGGAGCCACCTTATTCTTCACAACTTTGATTCTGGTGTGGTTTCCCACCATCTCACCGCCCTGTTTCAATGTCTCTACTCTGCGGACATCCATGCGGATAGATGAATAAAATTTCAGAGCACGCCCACCTGTCGTTGTCTCAGGGTTTCCAAACATAACTCCAACTTTCTCACGCAGCTGATTGATAAAGATAACTACACAATTAGATTTACTGATCACTGCTGTAAGTTTACGGAGAGCCTGTGACATCAGTCTGGCCTGAAGACCTACATGGCTGTCACCCATATCTCCATCAATCTCCGCCTTCGGTACAAGTGCGGCAACCGAGTCAACGATCACAATATCCACAGCTCCGGAACGCACCATCGTCTCTGTGATCTCAAGTGCCTGTTCTCCATTGTCCGGTTGTGATATGTACAGGTTATCGATATCTACACCGATATTCTTTGCATAGACAGGATCCAGAGCATGTTCTGCATCAATAAATCCGGCAATCCCGCCTCGTTTCTGCACTTCCGCAACCATGTGAAGTGCAACGGTTGTCTTACCGCTGGATTCCGGTCCGTAAATCTCGATGATACGTCCCTTGGGAACACCACCTACTCCAAGTGCAATATCAAGACTTAAAGATCCGGTAGGGACTGTCTCCACCTGCATATTTGCTCCGGATTCCCCGAGTTTCATGACTGATCCTTTCCCGTAATGTTTCTCAATCTGTCCAAGCGCTGCTTCCAGTGCTTTCTGCTTTTCTTCATTTATCATTTATTTTAATCTCCTTCAGCCCTTCAAGAACTTATGTTCGTTTTCTATTCATTATAGTATTATACTTCCTGTCAAATGTCAAGCTTTTTATTCTGCCTGAGTAACCTTTTCATGTTACTGTTCACTCCGTTCTCAGTAACGTTGCCAAAATTCATTTCAGATTACCTGTGGCAATGGAATTTCGGCTTGTATGTCTCGGGATTTTGGCATATTCATGCCAAAGCACCTCGCGGGATAATGGTGTGTAAACAGTAACAACATAACAGTAAAAGCAGGGAATGTGCTTTTTTACATTCCCTGCTCTTTCGTAGTTTTTAATATTTCTCTCTGTTTCTATTTATCACCAATCAGCCAGTTGTACATTTCTTCATACTGACGTGCGGAATTACCCCATGAAAAATCAGCTGCCATAGCACGATCAACCATTTTATTCCATTCACGTTTCTTATCATAATAGATTCTTTCCGCATTGCGCACTGTTGCAAGCATCTCATGCGCATTGTAGTTTCTGAAAGAAAATCCGTTTCCAGTTCCCTCATATTCATTATAAGGTACGACCGTATCCTTCAGTCCACCTGTTTCTCTGACGATCGGAAGTGTTCCGTAACGGAGACTCATCAGCTGGCTCAAACCACATGGCTCAAATAAGGACGGCATCAGGAACGCATCTGCTGATGCATAGATACGGTGAGACATTTTCTCATCATAATAGATCTGAGCAGATACCTTTCCATGATATTTCCAGTCAAAGTGACGGAACATATTCTCATAACGTTCATCACCGGTTCCAAGAATTACAAGCTGGATAGCATCCTGGCAAAGCTCATCCATCACATATGCGATCAGATCAAACCCTTTCTGATCTGTCAGTCGTGATACAATACCTATCATCATCGTCTTCGGATCTTCCTGCAATCCAAGATCTCTCTGCAGCTGAAGTTTGTTCTTAACTTTCTCTTTTCTGAAAGTTGTTGCATTATAAGTCTTTGTGATATATGGATCTGTTTCAGGATTGAATTCATTGTAATCAATACCATTTACAATTCCACGCAGGCTGTTTGCACGCGCACACATCAGACCGTCCAGTTTTTCTCCATAGAACGGTGTCTTGATTTCCTCTGCATAAGTATTGCTTACAGTAGTGACTGCATCTGCAAACACAATACCGCCCTTCAGATAGTTGGCATCTTTATATGCTTCCAGTTTGTCTGCTGTAAAATAATAATCGGACAGTCCTGTGATATTCTTGATTGTCTGTACATCCCATACACCCTGGAATTTAAGGTTATGTATTGTCATGATCGTCTTGATATTCCAGAAAAATTCATTCTGCTGGAAGCTGTCGTGCAGATATACGGGAACAAGTCCGGTCTGCCAGTCATGACAGTGTATAATATCCGGTCTGAATCCGATAACCGGAAGAACTGACAGTACAGCTTTGGAGAAGAATGCAAATTTCTCCAGATCCCATGTTCCTCCATCATACGGTTTGGGTCCGCTGAAATAGTATTCATTGTCAATAAAATAAAACTGAATTCCTTCGTACTCCATGTGCATGATTCCTACATAGCAGTTCTTATATCCAAGATCCATATAGAAATGTGTGATATAGTTCATTTTATCTTTCCATTCCTGTTTCATACAGGCATATTTCGGTAAGATCACACGAATATCAAAATATCGTTTATCAAAATATTTCGGCAATGAGCAGCTACATCTGCCAGACCTCCTGTTTTGATAAATGGTACAGCTTCAGATGTTGCAAATAAAATATTTTTCATGCGAAAAACCCTCCTTGGTAGCCTTTATTGAATAATTATACTCCAAACTATGACTATTGGAAAGAGCGATTTTTATATTCCAGTCTGATTTTATCTGCAATCAGAGCAATAAATTCTGAATTTGTGGGTTTCCCTTTTCCTGTACTGACTGTGTAACCGAATAATTCATCTATTGTGTCCATTTTTCCTCTGCTCCAGGCAACTTCAATGGCGTGTCTGATAGCCCGTTCCACTCTGCTGGCTGTTGTCTGATGTTTCTTTGCAATCGTAGGATACAGTATCTTGGTAATGGAATTGAGCATCTCCATGTCATTAACTGACAGGATGATGGCGTCACGCAGATACTGATATCCTTTAATATGTGCAGGCACTCCAATCTCATGAATGATATTTGTCACGTCTGTTTCCAGATTTCTCACAGGTACCGGATTGTCTTCTGTCCTTTCAGGCTGCCGCCCGATCTGACGTATTCTTCTCTCGCTGGCTCTGCGCACATGTTTGATACGATTAAGCAGCATCTGATTATCGAAAGGCTTCAGGATATAATAATCTGCCCCTAAGTTAAATGCATTTTCTGTAATACGTTCCTGACCGACTGCCGAAACTACGATAAATGATGGGATCTTTTTGAGACTTTTGTCATTGGCAAATTTCTCCATTACTGCCAGTCCGTCCATTTTCGGCATAATAATATCCAGAACCACAACGTCCGGTTCCTTTTCACGTATAATATTACAGATTTCTTCTCCGTTATGCGCTTTTCCCACAAGTTCCAGATCTTTGTCTTCTTCTATTATCTGACCAAGTACTTCCACCATTTTCTCATTATCATCTGCAATTGCCACATTTAATTTTTCCATAAATTTCACTCCTCCCCCATTTTTCAATAAATCTCTTTTCTTTTTCGGTTCATCACATATTATAGAGGAATGCTTACGGAAAAATCAAGACACAGAGGGAAATTTGTCCTATTTTATGTCGACAGCTTTGGTGATTCTTTTTTCTTTATTTTCATTTTTCACAGGCATCTGATATATTTCGACAATAATCAGATTTTTGTTTCATAATCCTGATCATCCATTAAAAGAGTCTTTCTGTATTTTTCAGCATATTTTCAATAAAGATTCCATATCCGCTGGAAGCATCCTGAACAAATACATGAGTTACCGCACCAATGATTTTTCCATTCTGGATAACCGGGCTTCCGCTGAGCCCCTGTACAATCCCTCCTGTAGCTTCCAGAAGTTCTTTATCTGTCACCTTTATCACAAAACTTTTGTTGGTATCTTCATGATTCAAATCTATTTTTCTGATCTCTGCATCATATTCTTTTACCTCGCCATCTGCACTGCAGAGAATTGTGGCTGTTCCAATCTTCACTTCCTGCTTATACGCAGCCGGCATTTTCTTTAAAGTGATCGCATCATCTGCAATCCCTGTGAACTGACCATAAATTCCGTTTCTGCTGTTTGCTTCGATAGTTCCAAGAATATTTCTGTCATCATAGCAGATGTATCCTGCAAGTTCGCCAGGATTGCCTTTACTTCCTTTGTTAATCGCAAGAATCCGGGCTTTATACAAAGCTCCGTTTCGGATATTCAGAAGCTGGGCAGTGTCTATATCACTGATTCCATGGCCAAGGGCACCATAATTACCATTCTGATCTACGTAGGTAAGCGTTCCTATCCCCTGCGTATCATCTCTTACCCAGATTCCAAGTTTATAGTCTCCTTTTTTGTCTTTTACAGGAGTTACAGATACAGGAATACTCTCTCCTTTACGGCTTATCCCCAGTGTAACTTCGCTGCCATCAAGTTCTGAGATGTCATCTATCAGTTCTCTTTTTGTAGAGATTTTTTCTCCGTTAAATGAGATAATGTAATCTCCCTGTCTGATAATATTTCTCGCAGGCTCCTCTGTCTCACCATTCCGATTCTGAATTTCACCGGTGTCAATCACCAGAACACCTTCTGTTTGCATATAAATTCCTATGGTGCTTCCGCTGACATAAATTTCCTGATCATCTGCAGGTGTTACTTTTATTTCTTTAAATGGAATATAACCCAAAAGTTACAGGGCAGAATATAGCTCCATCCTGCGAAACAGTAACTGCTTCTTCAAATGTAACAAACGGTGTTGACAAAACTTCTGTGACATCTTCTGTTTTTTTGCCTCTGGAAATCTGAATTTCGTCAGGTATCTTTCTGTCCAGATATCTGTAACCTGATATCAGCATCACCAACAGATCCAGCACAAGACAACAGATGACAAAAAGTCTGTATTTTCTTTTGTTCATTGTTATGCACATCCTTTCATTCTGTATTTATGAAATTCTGTAACTGTGAAATTGCCATAAAACACTTCCCATCACAGTAAACCCGAAAGGTACAAAAATAAGAGAGAACAATCCGTCACAAAGATTATCCTCTCTTAGTATGTGGTCAATTATTTTATTTAAATCTTGTATTTTTTTGTTTCTGTGCCAATTCTTTCATCTCTTTCGCATTCTCAAGAACTGCAGGTGTAATTTCTGCACCACCTAACAGTCTTGCCAGTTCGCGGATGGAATCATGTTCTTTAAGCACATGGATCTGGGTAATAGTCTCAGTTCCCTGCAGATGTTTTTCAATTTCAAAATGACTGTCTGCCATAGCTGCAATCTGCGGCAGATGCGTGATGCAGAGTACCTGATGATGCTGTCCGATCACTGCCATCTTTTCAGAGACTTTCTGTGCAGTTCTTCCACTGATACCAGTATCGATCTCATCGAAGATCAATGTCTCAATCTCATCTCTGTCTGCAAGGATTGCCTTTAATGCAAGCATGATTCGAGACAACTCACCGCCGGATACGATCTGTCCCAGTGGCTTCAGAGTTTCTCCGGGATTTGTAGAAATGAGATACTGGATATCATCGGTTCCATTATCTGTGTAATTTTTCTTTTTCCGGAAATCAATGGCAAAATTCACATCCAGGAAATTTAAATCCTTCAATCCCTGAATAATCTTCTGCTCAAGCTGTTTACTGTATTCTTTACGGATTTCTGCTAATTCATCCGACTTTTTCTCAAGAATATTTTCCAGTTCTCTGAGATGCTCCTTTAATTCCTGTAAATTTTCTTCATATTTATGTAATTTTTCCAGTTTTTCTTCCTGAAGTTTGCGATATGTGAAAATTTCCTCAATGGTACGTCCATATTTTGCCTTCAGTCCATTGATCAGATCCAGTCTTCTCTCTGTCTCATAAAACTCTCCTTCATCAAAGGTCAGCTCGTCCAGATAAGCGGATAATTCTCTGTTAAAATCATTCAGAAGACCGTCTACAGAAGTAAGTGTCTCTGCAAGAGGTGTAAGCTCCGGATCATACTGTGTTACATGAGAGAATTCCTTTAATGCCTCTCCGACAGTCTCTCCGGCGCCTTCCTTGCTTTCATAGCCTGTGAGATTATGTACAAGCTGCAGGGAGTCAACGATGAGTTTTGCATTGCTCATTTTTCTGTACCGGGCTTCCAGTTCCTCATCCTCTCCCGGCTGCAGATTTGCTTTCTCGATTTCTTTGATCTCAAACTCCAGAAAAGCCAGCTCACGATTCCTCTGCTCCTCATTCATATTCATGGAACCAAGTTCTGTTTTGCATTTGCTGTATTCTTTATATGCCAGAGATACTTCTCCTTTGCAGGAAGGATTTTTTCTTTTCCATATGCATCCAGGATTGCAAGCTGCTTATCCTGATACAGAAGTGACTGATGCTCGTGCTGTCCATGGATATCCAAAAGGCATGCAGCAGCGGCCTTCATCTGACCTACAGTACTTGTCTCTCCATTAATCTTGTTGATGCTTCTTCCATCCATGATTTTTCTGGACAGAAGTACCTGTCCATCTTCCGGACAGATATCCAGTGCTTTCAGTGTCTCCAGTGCTTTCTCATTTTCTACCTGAAAAAGCAACTCCACAAGTGCATAGGATGCATTTTCCCTTATCATATTTTTAGAAGTTTTTGCACCCAGGATCAGCTGCATAGACCCCAGAAGGATAGATTTACCTGCTCCGGTCTCACCGGTCAGGATATTCAGTCCGGGACCAAATTCTACTTCTATTTCTTCTATCAGTGCAAGATTTTTCACATGCAGATGAGCTAACATTTATTGCCTCCATAATCAAGTCATTTGTAATGTTAAAAGTTCAGGATCGTAACTGCAAAGGTATTGAGCAGTTACTCGTGGGATCACTTATTCAATCTGACAAAACTTCTCAGTTTCTCTGCTGCTCCCAGTGCCATGTCTGCAGTCTTTGCAGCACACATAATAGTGTCATCACCTGCAATACATCCCAGTATTTCCGGCCATTTCAACGCATCCAGGGCTGCTGCCACGCCCATGGCCATTCCGGAAACGGTTTTGATCACAATGATATTCTGTCCCACATCAATAGAAAGCAGGGTATCTTCCAGTACTCTTGTATATTTTTCTCCAAGACTTCCTGATTCATTATTAATAATTGCATAACGGGACTTTCCGTCCTTTCCTGCCACTTTTGTCAGCTTGAGAGCACGAATATCTCTGGATACAGTCGCCTGTGTCACCTTAAATCCTGCCTCATTAAGTCTGGAGGCCAGCTCTTCCTGTGTATCAATATCATACTGATGAATCAGTTCAATAATTTTCTCATGTCTCGCAACTTTCACCTTATTTCCTCCTGCTGATCAGCTGTCTCTCATCTTCCGGCGCAATACCTCAACAAAACTTAAATGGTTCAGCTTCAGAATCTTTGTCTTTACATCTGCCTGCCGGATCTGAATGCAGTCACCGGTGACCATGGGGATAAATGTATCTCCATCAAAAGATGCGATTCCCTTTTCACAGTCACAGTGTCTTCCTTTTCCTATCTCTACAGTGATCACATCCTGCGCAGGAAAAATAATGCTTCTTGTATTCAGCGTGTGTGGTGCTATGGGAGTCATGATCGTCATGGCGGCATTGGGCGATACAATAGGTCCTCCCGCTGACAGACTGTATCCGGTAGATCCGGTAGGTGTTGAAATAATAATTCCATCAGCATTATAAGAATTAAGATAAACATCATTTACATAATTCTTAAACCGGACCACGCGGAGATGACCGTCTCTGCCGATCACAATGTCATTCAATGCAATATCCTGTCCGATCAGTTTTCTGCCGCGGTACACCCTTCCTTCCAGCATCATGCGTTCTTCTACCTCGTAATCATCCGCCATTAGCTGATCCAGAGCACTGTACAGAGAGGTCTGATTCACTTCTGCAAGAAAACCCAGATTTCCCAGATTGATTCCAAGAAGAGGAATTTCCTTATGCACCACATCCCTTGCTGCCTGAAGAAGTGTGCCATCTCCTCCCAGAACAATAATACACTGTGTATCGTCCGGGACCTTATCAGGATCTGTATAATGAAAGGAACCCTCATGTTTCCTTTCTGCCTGCTGTACTTCACAGTTTTTGTGATGTGTTTTCAGATAATCTGCGATTTTTTCTGTGATTTCAAGTTTTTTATCCTTGTCACTGTTTGTAATAATATAAAACCTGTCCATAGTTTCTTCCTGACTCAGCCTTTTTAATCCAACTGTCCATGAGCCTCTGCCACAACAGCTTCTACAGATACCTTCAGGCTGTCGGTAACCCCGGTACCTTCCGGATGTTTTTTCAGATGAAGAAGATATTCGATATTTCCTTCCGGTCCTTTAATTGGCGAAAAAGAAAGATGACATGGCTCCATAAAAATACTCATGGCATAATCGCGCACTTTTTCGATCACTTCCTGATGAACAGCAGGATCTCTTACAACCCCCTTCTTTCCGACTTTCTCTCTCCCCGCCTCAAACTGCGGCTTGATCAGACATACGATCTCACCCTCATCTGTAAGGAGATTTCTTACAGGAAGCAGTACTTTTGTAAGAGAAATAAAGGACACATCAATTGATGAAAAATCTGCCGGTTCTCCCAAATCCTCCGGTACCACATAGCGGATATTGGTTTTCTCCATACAGACTACACGCGGATCGTTACGAAGCTTCCAGTCAAGCTGTCCATATCCTACATCAATGGAATAAACTTTTACTGCCCCGTTCTGTAACATACAATCTGTAAACCCTCCGGTGGACGCACCTACATCCATACAGACCTTACTATCCAATGTGACATCAAAGTTTTTCATAGCTTTTTCAAGTTTCAGCCCACCGCGGCTTACATACGGAAGAGTGTTTCCTCTGACCTCAATCTTTACAGTCTCCGGGAACATGGTTCCCGCCTTATCTTCTTTCTGACCATCAACATATACATCGCCTGCCATGATGAATGCCTTTGCTTTCTCGCGGATGGTGCAAGGGCACGTTCCATCATAAGCATATCCAAACGTTTCTTCATTGCTCTCTTAATTCCTCACTATCTTCTATTGCCTGTCTGATGTCTTCCACTCCAAGTCCAATCCGGCTGCGCAGGCTTTCTACATTTCCCTGGGGTACGAAACGATCCCAGACAGCTGCCGACAACACTCTTATTTCCGGATGACAGGCTTCCATATAAGCAGACACATGCTCTCCGTATCCGCCGCTTTTCACATTCTCTTCTACTGTCACAAACAGACTGTGATCCTTTGCCAGTTCATCAAGAAGATCCACATCCAGTGGTTTCACAAATCTGGCATTTACAAAAGTAGGATCATAGCCGTCATCTTTCAGTCCTTTACAGATTTCCATGCAGGACGGGATCATACTTCCCACTCCCAGCACAGCAATTTTTTTTCCTTTGCGGATAATCTCACTTCTGCCATATTCCACAGGTGCCTGATATTCCCGAAGCCCCTGATGCGCACTGCCTCTCGGATAGCGGATTGCAATCGGTCCGTCAAAGCTTACCGCAAATGCAAGCATCTCTTCCAGTTCTCTGTCATTCTTCGGTGCCAGAACAGTCATATTCGGCATCATGGACAAATAAGACAGATCAAAGCAGCCCTGATGCGTCTCCCCGTCTGCGCCTACAAGCCCTGCCCTGTCAATAGCAAAAATCACATGAAGCTTCTGCATACATACATCATGCAGGATCTGATCTACAGCACGCTGCAGAAAAGATGAATAGATGGCAACAACAGGAACCAGGCCGCCAAGAGCCAGACCCGCCGCAAAACTCACCGCATGTTCCTCTGCGATTCCCACATCAAAAAATCTGTCCGGAAATCTCCTGGAAAATTCCACAAGTCCGGTTCCATCCGGCATGGCTGCGGTAATAGCTGTCAGTTTTTTATTTTTCTCACCAAGAGAGACCAGTGCTTTGGAAAAAACATCTGTATAACCCGGCACTGTTTTCTTCTGAAGTACCCGGCCTGTTTTAATATCAAAAGGACCTGTTCCATGAAACCTGTCCGGATGGGCACTTGCAGGTTCGTATCCTCTGCCTTTCTTTGTCAGGACATGAACAACTACCGGTCCCTCTACCCGTTTTGCTTCATTAAAGAGTTTCATCATCTGACGCATATTATGACCATCAACAGGTCCCAGATATGTCAGTCCCATATTTTCAAACAGCATTCCCGGAATAAAAAGCTGCTTGACACTGCTTTTGGTTTTTCTCATAGTATCTACCAGAGCAGTCCCTACCTTCGGAACCTTCTTCAGTGCCTTTGTCACACCCATCTTCATTCCTGTATAAGCTTCTGCAGTTCTCAGTGCACTCAGATAAGTGGACATGCCTCCTACATTTCTGGAAATGGACATATTATTGTCATTTATGATAATAATAAAATTTGTCTTTAACTCTGCAGCATTATTTAATGCCTCATACGCCATTCCTCCGGTGAGAGCACCATCTCCGATCACAGAAACCACATGATGCTTCTGTCCCAGAATATCTCTGGCATGCACATATCCCAGTCCTGCCGAAATTGAATTGGAACTGTGTCCTGCATCATATGCATCACAGGGGCTCTCACTTCTCTTAGGAAAACCGCTTAATCCACCTTCCTGTCGCAGATTCTTAAATTCATCTTTTCTTCCGGTAAGAATCTTATGTGTATATGCCTGATGTCCCACATCCCAGATTAGTTTGTCTTCCGGAAAATCCAGCACATTATGAAGAGCCAGAGTCAGTTCCACTACTCCCAGATTTGAAGCAAGATGTCCGCCTGTCCGACTTACTGACCGGATTAAAAAGTCCCTGATCTCCGCTGCCAGAGGCTCGAAATCTTCCAATGGTATCTTATGGATATCATTGGGTTTCTTAATCTTTTCCAGAATCATTTGTATCCTTCCTTTATTTTCTGCGGTTTATTAATTTTTCAATTAACAAATACAGAACTCGTTATTTTTATTCAGACTCTTCAGCAGATCGATTGCCTTTTCTGAGAGTTCTTCCACCTGTTCAGCAGCCTTCTCTGTTCCAAAAAGAGTCACATAAGTAACTTTATTATTCTTCTCATCACTGTGTACAGGTTTTCCCAGTTCTTCTGCAGTGCTGGTCACATCCAGAATATCATCCTGAATCTGGAAAGCCAGTCCTATATTTCCGGCAGCTTTCTCCACTGCAGATACTTCCTGCTCATTTGCTCCTGCAAGAATTGCGCCTGTCATCATGGAGGCTTCGATCAATGCTGACGTCTTATTTCTGTAAATATAGTCAAGCATCTCTTTTTCAAGGGGCTTTCCGTCATTTTCCACATCAACACTTTGTCCTCCAAGCATTCCATGAATGCCTGTTTTCTGTGAGACCACTCTCAACGCATGGATTACCCGATCCTGCTCTTTTGTCAGGGCAAATGCCTGAAACATGGTTTCGTATGCGTAATTAAGCAGCGCAACACCGCTTAACACCCCCATGGCTTCCCCATATACCTTATGTGTAGTCAGTCTGCCGCGCCTGTAATCATCATCATCAAGTGCAGGAAGATCGTCATGGATCAGGGAATGAGTATGGATCATCTCCATTCCTGCCATAAACGGTTTTACAACTTCTTCCTTACCATCAAACAGGCGATATGTCTCCCGGATCAACATTGGCCGAAGGCGCTTGCCTCCTGCCAGCATACTGTAATTCATAGCCTGAGCCATTGTTCCGGCGAATCCCGCCTCTGCAGGCAGAAAGCTTCTGATCACTTTCTCTGTTTCTTCCGTTCTCTTTGCTAATTCATCTTGAAAATTCACTAAATGTACCATCCTCATTAAGCTGCAGCATTTTCTTCTCCACTGTATCCAGCTTCCCGCTGCAAAGTTTCAAAAGTTCCATGCCCTGTCTGTACAGTATAAAAGAGTCCTCCAGCGATGTGTCTCTGTTTTCCAGTTTTTCAGCCAGCAGATCCAGTTCTGCAAACATCTCTTCCAGAGATTTCTCCTCCTGTAACTGCTCACAGTTTTCTTTCTTCGCCATAGATTCTCTCCTCCTTCACCGTACCTGTAACATCTGCTTCTATCGTACCGTCTGTCACAGATATATAAATGGTATCCCCATTTTGTACCTGTTCTACACTTGTCAATGTCTTTTTATATTTATCTGCCACATAAGAATATCCCTGATTCAGTTTCTTTAAAGGGGAAAGTCCTGCAAAACGTTCCAGATAAACAGACAATCTGTGTCTCTCATCCTGAAGTTTCCTGTTCATTCCATTTTGTACAGCATTCTCCAGATCTGCCAGACGCTGTCTCTGCTCCCGCAGCCTGTTCTCCGGACTCAGATAAGCAAATTTTGTCTGAAAATGCTCCAGTCTGCTGCGGTACAGATCCATTTTACCACTCATTGCACGATATAACCGCTGCCTGTAAATACTTACTGCTTCAATCACACTTCTGTAATCATCCACCGCAAGCTCTGCCGCAGCAGAAGGAGTAGGAGCTCGCAGATCAGCAGCGAAATCAGCAATTGTAAAATCCGTTTCATGACCTACTGCGGAAATAATGGGTGTACTGCACTCAAAAATAGCTCTGGCCACGATTTCTTCATTAAACGCCCAGAGATCTTCAATAGAGCCACCGCCTCTTCCCACAATGATCACATCCACATCTGTCTTATCAACATCTGTATTCCTTTTACAATACTTTCTGCCGCACCCGCCCCCTGTACAAGAGCCGGATATAAAATAATCTGTAAATAGGGATTTCTTCGATAGGAAATATTGCGGATATCCTGAACAGCCGCACCTGTCGGTGCAGTTACCACACCCAGACGTCTGATAAATCTCGGAATGGGCTGTTTGTACTCCTGTGCAAACATTCCCATATCTTCCAGTTCCTGCTTCAATGCAAGATATCTCTCATACAGAATTCCTGCACCTTCCAGGGTAATCTCCTTTGCATACATCTGATAGCGGCCGTCGCGTTCATATACATCCACACTCCCGCCAACGATCACCTTATCGCCATTTTTCATGGCAAATGCAAGTCCCCGTCTGTGCCCGGCAAACATCACACAATTCAATGTTCCTGTCTCATCTTTCAGGGAAAAATAGATGTGTCCGCTTGTATGATATTTACAATTGGACACCTCGCCTTTTACATAAATCTTCTGCAGTAAATAATCCTGGGTAAACATATTTTTGATATAACGGTTTACCTGACCTACAGAATATGTGTTTTTCATTCTGATTTTTCTTCGCTTTCACTGTTGGCAATCTTGCCAAGGATACCGTTTACAAAGGAACCGGAAGTCTCACCGCCAAAACGTTTGGCAAGCTCTACCGCCTCATTGATAGCTACACCTGTAGGTACATCTTTGTCATATTTCAGTTCATACACTGCCAGACGCAGGGCAGTCAGGTCAACGCGGCTCATTCTCTTTGTCTTCCAGCCATTGCTTGTCTCATTTAACAGTGCATCGATCTCGTCTAATTTTTCAAGTACATGGCGGTATTTCCGGCTCATATACTCCTGATCTTTCTCTGAAAGTTCCTCCAGAGTATCAAAATAAAGTGAAAGCTGCTCACTCATCTCTTCCTCTGAATTAAATTCTGTCATGAACAGTAATTTAAAAATATGTTCTCTCTGCTCTCTTCTTCGCATAATTTTTGCTGTATAAACAGCTTTCCTTTCTAAATATCTCTTAAGTACACAAAAAAGGAAAGGTTTACTTTCCTTTTTCGTTCTCCATATCTACACTGGCAATATGAATATTAACATCTGCAACCTCAAGACCTGTCATATTCTCTATGGATGATTTTACTTCTCCTGAACTTCTTACTTGTCTCAAGAATGTTCTTACCATATTCGATATTCAGGTTCAGGTCTACTGTTACAACTCCTTCGAGTACAGTAACCTTAACACCTCTGGAAAGATTCTTCATTCCAAGTTTGCTTACCAGTTCGTTTGTGATATTGCCTGCCATGGAAGCAACTCCATTTACTTCCGTAGCAGCAAGTCCGGCAATGATAGCGACCACTTCATCTGCGATCTGGACCTCACCAATGCCTCCTAAATCCTGTATTTTATATGTTATTCTTTTCTCTGCCATCTGAAAACCTCCTGAGGGATTCTTTAATCTTTGTTCATTATACCAAATCGACAGATAAATGAAAAGGGTTATTTACTGAATTCCGTTAATATTAAGCCAGGATTTCTGTCCTCTGTCATACCCACACTCCAGGAATTTACAAAGAGGAGCAGCGGATTTCCCTTAAGATCAGTAACTTTTTTCATATCAGAGGTTCCAATGATCTTATCCACTTTTACTTCTTCTTTATTTGCAATCCAGCGAATATGTTCATATGGAAGTGTTTCCAGACGGATATCTACATTATATTCATTTTCCAGACGATATTTCAGAACATCAAACTGCAGGACACCTACAACACCTACAATAATTTCTTCCATACCGGTATTAAACTCCTGAAAAATCTGAATAGCACCTTCCTGCGCGATCTGATTGATACCTTTAACAAACTGTTTTCTCTTCATAGTATCAATCTGACGGACTCTCGCAAAATGTTCCGGTGCAAATGTAGGAATACCTTCGAATGCAAACTTTTTACCGGGTGCACAGATTGTATCTCCGATGGAAAAGATACCCGGGTCAAAAACACCGATAATATCTCCGGCATATGCCTCATCTACCACATGGCGGGATTCTGCCATCATCTGCTGTGGCTGAAGCAGACGCATCTTTTTATCACCCTGCACATGATATACTTCCTGGGAAGCGTCAAATTTACCGGAACAGATTCTCATAAATGCGATTCTGTCTCTGTGTGCCTTGTTCATGTTTGCCTGGATTTTAAATACAAACGCTGAGAAATCATCATCCATGGGGTCAATTTCCCCAATATCAGACACTCTCGGAAGCGGTGATGTTGTCATCTTCAGGAAATGTTCCAGAAATGTTTCCACACCGAAGTTTGTCAGCGCAGATCCGAAGAATACAGGTGTCAGCTTACCTTTGCTTACCAGCTCCTGGTCAAAATCTGCACTTGCGCCGTCCAGAAGCTCAATCTCATCCAAAAGCTGTGCTTTCTGCTCCGGATCCATAATCTCATCTGCCCGGCTGTCACTTAACGGGATTTCCTCGATCACACCTTCTTTGGTACCTTTCTGTGTATCAGAAAAGGTAAGTATTTTCTCTGTATCACGGTCATAAACACCGCGGAATTTCTTACCGGAACCGATTGGCCAGTTAATCGGGCAGGTTGCGATGCCAAGTTCTTTCTCAATCTCATCAAGAAGGTCAAATGTGTCGTTTGCATCACGATCCATCTTATTGATAAATGTAAAAATCGGGATATGGCGCATTACGCAGACCTTGAACAGTTTTCTGGTCTGTGCCTCCACACCCTTGGAACCGTCGATTACCATGACTGCAGAATCTGCCGCCATCAGTGTACGGTAAGTATCCTCCGAGAAATCCTGATGTCCCGGTGTATCCAGAATATTAATGCAGTAACCATCATAATGAAACTGCAGAACAGAGGAAGTAACGGAAATACCTCTCTCTTTTTCGATCTCCATCCAGTCTGACACTGCATGGCGGGCTGTTGCCTTACCTTTAACACTTCCGGCAAGATTGATTGCTCCGCCATACAGCAGGAATTTCTCAGTCAGTGTAGTTTTACCTGCATCCGGATGGGAAATAATGGCAAATGTTCTTCTTTTTTCTATTTCATTCGTATACTTAGACACGTTCAGCCTCCTGTTGCGCTTTTTTATAATTGTTTGCATAAAACACCGGCAACAGCCGGTATCAGTTACGTTTTCTATTTTTTTACAGCATTCCTATTCTAGTATATGCACCTCTTTTCTGTCAAGATATATGTTCGCATATTCATATCAAAATATCAGTCATAAATATCAGTTGTATCGATTGCGGTATCCTCATATGGCTGTGCTGATGTTTCGCTGTCTTCCTCATACGAAGTATCTGCTGATGTTTCATCTGTCTGTGTTGTATCTTCTGCATCTTCACTCTCCTTCAGTGGGGTGATCACAATATTTTCTGGCGCAATTCCTGTTTTCCTTTTTACAATATCTTCAATCTGTGCTCTTTGTGCATCAGAAAGTTCTGCTTCAGGGATCACAACATCCGCAGTTTCTCCAGTAAGATTTACAACTACATTCTTAAAGCCCTTCGCCTCCAGCAAAAGCTCTGCTGCCGCTTCTTTTTCTGAAAGGTCTGTCATCGAGACCATCGTATGTATTGCCTCCTGCTTCTCTTCATCATCAATTTCTTCATTATTGATAATGTCCTGCAGATCTGCCTTGTTCTGTGAGCGCACCTGTTCTCTGCTGATCTTTGCCTGTGCGGCAAATCCTGTAGAACCCGTAAACACAGCCTCCCCGGGAGTATCCGTTTCCTGACTGTCTGTAAGACTGTTATCAGTCAGACCTCCATCTGCCTGATTTTCATCCAGAAGAGCAGTTTCATCTGTAAGATCATATCCTGCATCTTCAAGGTACTGCTGCTGTCCGTACTTGCCTCCTTATCCCTGAATCCAAGATCTACATCTGCAAGTTCAGATATCCTGCCACTGCAATCAGAATTGCCAGCGATGTAATAATGACCTGATTTTTTCCGATGACTTTTTTCACATTTATCTCCTCATTTCATTTTCATTATTCTAATTCTATGAGCATCCACCTGAAATAATGCCATGACCGCCTCCTGAATATTTTGGACCACTACAGGATTTCCTCCGCCTTCCGCAGAAATCAGAACACCGGTCACCTGTATGGTTTCTGAATTATAGAAGCTCTGCCTGTCTTTCTTCTCATCTGTCATCAGGATAACCTGTACCTTTCCCACCCCTTCCGTATTTTCAAGAAATGCTTCAAGTTTCTCTTCCAGAACACTTTTTTGCATATCTTCACTCTGCTCTCCTGCCGTATTTTTCTTTTGCTGCTTACTGGATACAGGCATCGCCGCTACTGCCAGAAGTACTCCGATGAGCAACAGGATTCCCCATTTTGCCGGATTCATTTCGGACAATCTGGATACAAATTCTGTTTTCTTTAAGTCCCCACTCTTCCACCAGCGCATCTTTAAGCTCCTTTCTCTCCTCCTGAGAAATTTCTGTCTTCAGTACAAGGTTTGCCTGCGTCTCCTCCCCTTCTATATTTACTTTCACCTTATATACTTCTATGCCTCTTTTTTCCAGAGTTTCCCGGATTTTCTGTTCCAGTTCCAGTTCGTAACCTTTTTCCAGATAGACTTTCTGAATATTCTGAAATTCCCGGAGTTCTTTCTCTCTGTTTTCTTCAGAAAAATTATCCAGAAAACTTTCCGTCAGTTCCGAACCTTTTCCAAGAATGGAAAATATCGGGGTACTCATCATAAAAATCAGCAGCAGGCCCATAAAAAAGCGTACATATTTCTCATACTTCTGGTCAGGTATCAGATTCAGAACCGCAGTGAAAAAGATATAAAATACTGCCAGATTCCGAATCCATAAATACAGCTCTTCTTTCATATGTTTCCTCCGGCAATCTTTCTGTCAGTTCATCAGGATACAGAAACTACAACTATCAGGAATGTCAGCATGCAAAGTACTTCTGCTGTCAGCAAAAGCTTTAAAAGCATTGCACATCCCTCCCCCATTGTACTCAGGGCTCCCACAACTCTTTTGTCAGAAATTGGCTGTGCAATCGCAGCCAGAAAACGATAAACCAGAGAAAGACTTCCATAATGGATAATCGGTCCTGCTCCAATCAGCAACAGAAGGATCACGATTACTGCGCCAAAACTGTTTCGCACCATCACTGCACTGGTCAGCACTAATTCTGTTACAGCGGTCACTGCATTTCCAATGCCGGGAATCGCACTCGCTGCCTTGCCAACAGCAGAACGCTTCATGGCATCCATCACCGGGCTCACCATATTCCGCACAATCTGCAGACCAACAATAGCTCCCAGAAGAGTTTTCAACCCCCAGTTTACAGCTACATCCAAAAGTTCTGCCATTTTTGTAAGCATCTCCTCTTTTGACAAATAATTAACCATTTTCAGAAGCAAACTCAGGTTTACAGCAGGCAGAAACAGATTTGCAAGAAGCCACTGAACCGCCCAGATCATCAGCAAAATTCCTTCATAAAATGCAGCAGCTGTTGATGATCCGGTTGATGCAGCCACTGTCATAAAATAAGCCGGAGACAGAACTTTCATGAAATCCGTCAGTCCAAGAAGCCAGTTTGTAAGCGTACTTCCAAGCCTTGAGAAATTCTCCATAAGCATTGTAAACAGCGCAAGATAGACAATATAAAAGCTGATACTGCCAACCTGTCCGTTTCCGAAAACATCAGCAAACTCCGCCAGCACCGCTGCAATAAAAATCACAAGTAAAAGTTTCAGTATTAATCCTTTTTCATTCTCTATATCCGAAAAAAAGAGACTATACAAAAAGCTCCGTACAGTCTCTTTTGAAACAGGATCCTCCCCGTTTATGATATTCATCAGTGCTTCTCTGACAGAAAAAACATGGTCATCCATAATCTCATCCAACATTTTCTGCACATCATCAATCTGTATCTCTTCCATTAGATTCTCCTGCAGGATCTGTACTGAAGAATCTTCTTTCTGTTCTGTCTGCGCAGCGGCATATACGGATACTATATGATTCTGAAAGAATGTAAGATATGACACTCTTCCCACCAAAAGTATACATGCCAGTATACACCAGTAACCTTTCCACAGATCTGCCTGTTCCCTGATACTTCTCTCTTTATCCTGCCTCATATCATAAACTCCGAAATCGTATCCAGAATTGCCAGTAGTACCGGCATACTCAGAACCATCACAGACAGTTTACAGAACAGGTCAATCTGTGTTCCGATCATCTGATATCCGGCATCTTTGCAGATTGCAGATGAAAACTGTCCGATATATGTAATCCCGATAATCTTAACCAGAACTGTGAGATAACTGCTGTCTATGGGGAAGCTTTCTCTCAGCCTGTTCATGGTTTCAAACAGATAAGAAACTTTTCCTGCTGCAAGACCAAGAATCAGAAAACCCGTCATCATGGTCACAAGTGCAGCAAATTCCGGTCTGGTTTCTTTTAGAATAAAACCAAGCATCATTCCGCAGATACCCATGATTGAAACTTTCACAATATCCATGCCATTCAAACCTCTTTCTGTTCTGTCAACTGCCATAACAGTTGATTTGAAATCACAGCACAAACAACTGCTGAATACTTTCAAACAGTTCATAAATATATGGAACAATCCAGAACAGCACCATCAGAAGCCCCGCCAGGCTTACCAGAAATGCCTGTTCATCCCTTCCACTGTGTTTTAGGATCTGGCAGAGAACAGAAACCAGAATCCCTACTGCAGCGATTTTAAAAATAAGACTTACCTCCACAGTCTCTCCTTTCCGGCTTCTGCTGCCAAATATAGCAAAACAGTAATCTACACAGTAAAGAAACAGATTATAAATACATGCTCACCAAAAAAACACAGCCACAAATATTCCGCCCAGTATTCCCATACTGCGGTATAATTTTCTTTTTTCACAAAAATCTTTCCTGAGTTCCCTGATCGCATATTCTGTTTCCTTTTCCATCAGATCCATCTGTTTTAGCTGCATATCCAGTCCAAGATAACCAAGCTGATCTCCCAGTGAATAAAATCTGTCTCTCTCTTCCTGCAAAAGACAATCCAGATCCAGACACTTTCCGGCCGATTCTCTGAAGATTGTCCCAAAGGAATCCCCTGTTTTTTCTTTCATTTTCTGTGCCGTAAGTATAAAAAATTCTCTGTACTTCCCTTCCAGTTTCCCGGAAGCACCTGTAAAGGCATCGTACAGAGATTTATTTCCATAACGTATTTCTCCTCTTAGGAGGATGATCATCCGTAAGATCATTTCCATCATCTTTTTGCGTCTGCCAAGTTCATTGCTCATGGCAAAACCGCAACCGACACCGGAAATTACAATTACGCACAACCCTACTGTTCTAAGCATACTTTTCCATTTTCATCTAATACAGCTTTCAGACATCCTGCCTGATCATTTTTGTCCAGGATAATATAACGTTCAAATACTTTCTCGCCCATAAGCTTATAAAAGAATGGCTGATCCAGAACATCCTCCAGACAGCTTCCATGTGCAGTCGCAATCAGCTTACATCCACAATGGATCACTGAGTCAACTGCCTTGAAATCCTCTTCACAGCCTAACTCGTCCACTGCAACCACATCCGGTGACATGGAACGGACCAGCATCTGCATACCTTCTGATTTCGGACAGCAGTCCAGCACATCTGTACGCATTCCCAGATCATTCTGAGGAATTCCCTGATAACAGCCTGCCAGCTCACTTCTCTCGTCCACCACACCTATTGTCAGACCCTGGGTATTGGCCCATCCATTACTGAGCTGCCTGATAATATCTCTGAGCAGCGTAGTCTTTCCACACCTTGGCGGTGAAATGATCAATGTATTTGCAACCCATTTCTCTGTACGGATATAAGGCATCACCTTATCCGCACATCCCTGAATCTCATGTGCCAGACGGACATTGATGCAGGAAATATATTTCATTCCCATGATCCTGCCCCGATCCAACACTACCTTTCCGGTCACACCTACTCTGTGACCACCCTGAACACTGATAAATCCCTGTCTGATCTCATCCTCATAAGCATACAGGGAATATCCTGTGACATATTCCAGTGTTTCTTTCAGATCTTCCGTTGTCACCAGATACTGTTCCTGACCCGGTTTTCGCAGAAAACACTCTCCTCCGTCATAAGTTAAAAACAACGGGCGCCCTACACGAAGGCGTATCTCATATAATTTATCATAATCCAGCTTCGCATCCATTAAAAGATTCCGGATATTTCCGGCAAACAGGTTTTCAATCTGCTGCGCTTCTATATGTCTCACCTCTTTACACTTAATATATGTGGACAAACCGATTTTAGTACTCTTCCTGATAAGACTCTTCCATTTTTATCAGATTCAGCTTCAGAACCCGGTCTACCACATTTCCTGCATACCCCCTGTACGCATAAGCTCCTGATTCAAAGAGTACGTAAAGTTCATCCCCCTCTACAACAATCTGCTCGATCATCTCAGGCATTCTGTATGATCTTGCAGAATTTTCATTGACATACAGACGTTTATCCGACTGTTCATAAAAAACAATCCTGGATGGCAGAATACCAAAAGAATGAGACAACAACAGCTTATCGTTATAAAAAGCCATTCCCTGTGCCTGTTCTGATATTGTAGAATAATCCAGCGGAACCGCCATTTCAAACATCATGCCAAGTTCCTCATTAAAAGTATTCACCAGATCACCTTTTGAATCCACCGCATATCTCGCGATGGTGCTCTCTGTATATTTGTTAAAACATCCTACATACAGGCACCCCTTATAGAAAGTCATAAAAGAATCTCTCACGATTCCATAAAGACTACATGTCTGATTTACCTGCACAGGCATATGGTTATCCGCATAATTATAGTCACGCAGCACATCCATCTTAATGCTGATCGCCTGTGCGATTCCATTGGTATTTGAAGAATACCACAACATATCATGTTCCTGATCATAGGCAAGTCCGCTACATGAGGCAGACCTGGCAGGACTACCTCTTTGATAAATCTGTGAGTTTCTTTGTTGATCACATAAATAACAGAGTTATGTTTTCCGTATGACAATAGGCACTTACAAGTACATACTCATCGGTCACTGCAAGTCCCTGAGGAGTCATGGAAGTACATACCGCCTGTTTTGTACCCTCTGCATTCAGGAATGTTCTTGTATATCTCAGTCCGGGAATAATATAAGTTCCGTACTCTTTTTCTTTTTTTCTGCCCTCAAAGGCAAAGGTATTTAACTCCTCCTGCTGCGACAGCATCTGTATCTGTCCGCGTAATGAATACACTGCAGCATCCTGGTTGGTTACCGGATATTTTGCAGGAGGTTCCGTCTTACCCCTGTATACGAAAGCATATCCCCAGAAAGCCAGTCCAAGTGCCAGTACTGCTACAAGAATCTTCACTGCCAGTCTCCGGATTTCTTTCTTCGTTTGTCTGTTCATGTCTTACCCAAGTATGATGTCTTCATATTTCCAGTTGATTTCCATGGGATTCATTGCCCATACTGCTCCACTGTAACCGTCTTCCATATCAAGCAGCATATGACTGCCTTCATCCATGGATATAGTCCTCATGTCTCTGGAAAGCCCCTCACCGGTCCATTTGATATAAGCTTCCCTCAGTACCCACTGTTCAAAAAATTTCTTTTTCACATTTATATCTGAGAGAATTTCGAGATACTGTTCCCGGGGTACCATACGTCTGAGCATTCTTTCATAATTGGCTCTGCAATGAATCTGCACATCAATTCCAACCTCCTGATCAGCCAGAATACATACCACATATTTTCCGGAATGACTGATATTATAATGCAGGGACGGACGATAGGAAAGGAATGGTTTTCCATGTTCTCCTTCTGCTCTGGGTTCATTGTACAGATTGATTCCATATTCTTTTTTCAGTGCGATTTCCAGAAGTTTCTCTGCGATCATATGCTCCATATGTGCGCCTTCATATTCTTCCCGTATTTTTGTACAGTAAATAATTCCTTTATTCATAGGCCTGTCTCCTCAAGAAACCGGGAAGGCTCCCGTTCCTTCTCATACTGGCGTTTCACATAGGCAAGCACCAGCTTCTTTTTCGCCCTGGTCATCCCTACATAAAACAATCTTCGTTCTTCTTCCACTGCTTCTGCCAAAACCGCCTTGCGATATGGAATGCTTCCTTCATTAACATTCAGAATATACACAATATCATATTCCAGACCTTTTACCGCATGGAGTGTGGATATAGTCACTCCTTCTTTTTTATCCTGCTGTTTCCTTGCCTGTTCATTCAGGCGCTTCGTATATTCTTCTATGTAAGCCTGCCACTTCGCCAGGGTTTTCATGCCTTTTGCACTCTCATGGATCCGGTCCAGGGTCTCAAGCAGTTCCTCTGGTTTTATTTTACGATACTGTGCATATTCACGCAAGTATTCTTCGAATCCCATTCCTTTTCTGATAAAATTAATCGCAGCAAAAGGGGAAAGAGTACCAAGAATCCTCAGATGCGTTTCCAGTGTGGTAATCCTGTCGCACATCCAGTCTTTGTCTTTATAATATTCCCGAAGTTCATTAAAATTAATCTGCGAACTGTTCAACGCTTCTCTGGAAATATAGCGATTTGGCCGGTTCATGATCTCCAGAAAATTCTTCCTGCTCCTGTCTCCTGCTGCCATTTCAAGATAAGCCAGAAGCGCCCGGCAGATCCAGTGGCGGAAAAGATTGGGAAGCTGTTCTTTCATTGTAAAAGGAACCTGATATTCCATCAGCACATTGATCAGACCTTCCGATTCCTGATTTGTACGAAGCAGGATTGCCGTATTCAGCAGATCCTCGCCGCGCTCCATTCTTTTTTTCAGTGCTGCCACCACGCACATATACTCTTCTCTTGGATTATCAAATTCCTTGCACGTCACAGGCATCCCTTCTTCATTTGGAGTATCCAGCTGCTTTTTGAAACGTCTGGTATTACATCCGATCACTTCCATGGCTGTACGCAGGATATTCTTACTGCACCGGTAATTCACATTCAGAAGAACTGTCTCTGCCTTCGGATAATCCTTTGTAAAATTTAACATAATCTCTGGTCTTGCGCCCCGGAAATGATAGATGGACTGGTCATCATCCCTACAATAAACAGGTTATTGACAGGTGCCGCCAGCATCTGCAAAATCTTGTATTGTAAGCTGTTGATATCCTGAAACTCATCCACCAGAATGTAGACAAATTTTCTTCTCCATGCATTCAGGATATCCTGTCTCTGAGAAAAAAGTTCATAACAACAGAGGATCATATCATCAAAATCCAGCTTGCGTTTCGCCTTCAGAGCCTGCTTATAGCCATGAAAAATGTCCCTGAATATCTCATCCGAGCAACAGGATGCATAATAATGCTCCGGAGAAATACAGTTCCCCTTTACAACACTGATTTCCCTGGCAACTTCTTCAATGAATCTCCCTCCTGAGCCATTTCCTGTCCATATTTCTCAGTCATCTCACGTAGAATACTGAATTTTTCTTCCTCAGAAAGAATATTGGCCGCACTCAGATGATAGGCCGCTTTCAAAATCCCATAAAAAATTCCGTGGAAAGTTCCAAAAGTCACTTCGCTTCTGTTCTGCCCCACGAATTTCAAAAACCGTTCTTTCATCTCTGTTGCCGCTGCTCTGGAAAAAGTTACAACCAAAATAGAAGAAGCCGGTATCTTCCCCTCATTGATCATGTATGCAGTTCTCTCCACAATAACGGAAGTTTTCCCCGAGCCGGGACTGCCAGGACCATCATAGGTCCTGACAGGTGAGTGATTGCCCGAAGTTGAGATGGATTTCTCTTCATATTTATTTGCTTAATTTCTCAATAGCTGCCTTTACTCGTTTGATTGTCTCATCTTTACCGATGATCTCCATGATCTCAGTAGCACCGGCCGGCGTCATCTGCTTGCCGGAAACAGCAGTACGCAGAGGCCACATTACATATCCGTTCTTATAACCATGCTCTTTTACAAATGCACTTAATGTTTCAAATAACGGATCATTTGTATAATCTTCCTGTTCTTCCAGAACCGGAAGTACTTCTTTTAATACTGTAAGAGAAGTCTCTTCATTTGTCTTCATTTTCTTATGGCAGTACATGGCGGAATCATATTCCGGTACTTCCTCAAAGAAGTCAATCAGAGCCGGAATGTCAGGGAATGTTTCGATTCTGGTCTGTACCATTCCTGCAATCTTCTTGAAGTTGTAGTCTTTCTTCAGAACTTCTTTCATATACGGAAGTGCTCTCTCATAGAATTCATCCGCATCCATTTTCTTGATATACTCACCATTCATCCAACGAAGTTTCGCAATATCAAATACTGCCGGAGATTTATTGATATGATGATAATCAAATGCCTGTACCAGTTCATCCAGTGTAAAGATCTCTCTGTTGTCAGAAGGACTCCATCCGAGAAGTGCCACATAGTTGACGATCGCTTCTGAAACAAATCCCTGATCAAGCAGGTCTTCATAAGAGGAATGTCCACAACGTTTGGAAAGCTTCTGGTGTGTCTCATCTGTGATCAACGGACAATGTACATAAACCGGGATATCCCATCCGAAAGCTTCGTAGATACGGTTGTATTTCGGAGCTGAGGAAAGATACTCGTTACCTCTTACTACGTGTGTGATCTCCATTAAATGGTCATCGATTACGTTTGCAAAGTTATAAGTTGGGTATCCGTCAGATTTGATCAGGATCAGATCTTCCAGTTCCTCATTGTTTACTGTGATATCTCCGTAGATTACATCATGGAATGTTGTAGTTCCCTCTGTTGGCATATTGAAACGGATTACGTGTGGTTCTCCTGCATCAAGACGACGCTGTACTTCTTCTTTGGAAAGTTTAAGGCAGCGTTTGTCATAAATGGAAATCTCTTTTCCTGCCACAACACGTTTCATACCTTCCAGTTCTTCCTTCTTACAGAAACAGTAGTATGCATCACCCTGTTCTACTAACTGCTGTGCATATTTCAGATAGATCCCCTGTGCCTGACGCTCACTCTGAACATACGGTCCAAAGCCTTTGTCCTTGTCCGGACCTTCATCATGGAGAAGTCCTGTTTTTGCAAGAGTACGGTAGATAATATCTACAGCGCCTTCTACGTAACGTTCCTGGTCTGTATCTTCAATACGGAGGATGAAATCTCCGCCTTCATGTTTTGTAATAAGGTATGCATATAATGCTGTTCTTAAATTTCCAACATGCATTCTGCCTGTAGGGCTTGGTGCAAATCTTGTTCTGATCTTGGTCATAACTTTTTTCACTCCTGAATTTTTCATATATTCAAAATCTGTAAAAAAAGACCCTGCTTAAAAGCAGCGCCTTTCTACTTTCGGGTTTATTATACGTCAGAGGCTTTCTTATTTCAAGTCGGGATAGGGGAAAATTTTAATGTTTTTTGAATAGGGACGCATGGGAAGCAATTATGTTTGGGGACTCAGTTTCGGAACCATTGTATTTCTAGGCATTCGGGAAGCCGCTAAAAACATGAGCCGCTGTCTCAAATACATTAATTAAGAGATTTGCTATAAATATAAACCCTAAGAAAGTGCATGACAACCTGCAACAAAACAGCGCAGAAAAATATTTTATTTGGAGTGCATTTGCAGGGGTCTTAGATATTCTTAGTTCTCAGAAATCTGCGTTATGAGCCGGCTGCATCACTGTCTGAGCGAAGTTTGCAACGGAGCGAGTTTGACAAGACGGCTCATGCCTTTAGCAGATTTCTGAGAGCTTAGAATATCTTAGACCCCGAAACCGCACTCCAAATAAAATATTTTTCTGCGCGTCCCTTTTAATATCGTGCTACATCTTACGAAACCTCTCATACCGTTCCTGTGCAATCTGCAGTCCACTTTTACCAGTCTGTTTCTCCAGGAACTGCTTCATTCTGATTTTCATATATTCTGCAATTTCCGGCAAATTCTCCTCACTTGCAGGATATTCCTCCGGTATGATCCGTTCAATGATTCCCAGTTCTTTCAGATGAGCCGCCGTTACTTTCATGACCTCCGCAGCTTCCGGTGCCTTTCTGCTGTCTTTCCAGAGAATGGATGCAAAGCCTTCCGGTGAAAGGATGGTGTAGGTTGCATTTTCCATCATCCAGACTTCATTGCCAACTGCAAGTGCAAGTGCACCGCCACTGCCGCCTTCACCAATTACAACCGAAAGAACCGGCACCTTCAAATCGGACATTTCCAGAAGATTCCTTGCAATGGCTTCGCCCTGTCCCCGTTCTTCTGCTTCCAGTCCACAGAATGCCCCCGGAGTGTCTACAAATGCAATGACTGCACGTCCGAATTTCTCTGCCTGTTTCATCAGTCGAAGAGCCTTTTTGTACCCTTCCGGTGATGGCATTCCGAAGTTACATCTGATGTTTTCTTTTGTAGTATGCCCTTTACGGATTCCGATTACTGTAACGGGCTGTCCGTCCAGTGTAGCAATGCCGCCGATGATGGCATTGTCGTCTCTGACACCTCTGTCACCATGAAATTCCATGAAATCATCAAAAATGGCATCAATATATTCCGCTGCTGACGGACGGTCACTGCTTCTGGCAATCTGGACTCTGTCCCAGGCTGTGAGATTTTTTTGTTTCTTCTGCTTTTTCTTTTTGCCAAAAGTATCGAAAGATCTGGCAGATGTTTCCTGTGGAAATTCTCCGTAACATTTTCTGGTATCATGCAGTTTCAGAATCAGCGAAAGAACATCCCGCATAGAGCCTCGTTCAACAATTCCGTCGAGAAATCCATGTTCCAGAAGAAATTCCGGTCTCTGGAAGCCCTCCGGCAGTTTCTGACTATAGTCTGTTCAATGACTCTCGGGCCGGCAAATCCGATCAGTGAGCCTGGCTCTGCAAGGATAATATCTCCAAGCATGGCAAAGCTTGCTGTAACGCCACCGGTAGTCGGGTCTGTCAGCACAGATGTGTAGAGAAGCCCTGCCTGGGAGTGACGTTTAATGGCTGCGGAGGTTTTTGCCATCTGCATCAGTGATACAATTCCTTCCTGCATTCTGGCACCGCCGGAGCAACAGAACAGAATGACCGGAAGTCCCTGTTTTGTTGCTTCTTCAAATGAGCGGGTGATCTTTTCTCCCACCACATATCCCATAGAAGCCATGAGAAATCTGGTATCCATGGCTCCGATCACTGTACGGATTCCTCCGATGGTGGCTTCTCCGATGAGAATTGCCTCATCAAGGTGTGTTTTTTCTCTCAGATCCTCAATTTTCTGCGGATAATCCGGATAGTCCAGTGGATTGCTGTTGTCAATTCCTGTGAACCACTCTTTAAAACTTCCTTTATCTGCGATCATTTTGATCCGGCGTTTCGCACTGATTCTGAAATATCCTCCGCATTTTGGGCACACATAGGCGTTGGATATTACGTCTTCTCTGTAAACCATTTCTCCGCACTTTGGACATTTGATCCATAAGCCTTCAGGTACGGAAACAGATACGGCCTGTTTATGCCGGTCTTCTGAAACTGTTTTCTTAAAAAATCTCTTCAAGTCTGCCATTAAAATCCTGCTCCTTTATGTAACCCAATTTGATGTTCTTTCAGACAACAAAATAACGTTAATAACTATTACAGCGAATATTAAGTAACTGCTATATTGACTTGTCTGATTTTTCATCTGCATCAATATAGCAGAAACTTAATTTTCGCTATACTATTAATCAAACTAATTCTATCAAAAATTATTTTATCGATTCGCTTATCAGTTACCTTTTAATAAATATGTAATTTCTACTGAACTATAAAGTATATTTACACCAGATTTCCTTTTACAACTCCGGATAATGCTGTGGAATGAAATCAGTTGTAATGTTTCCATCCTGAAAATCCGGTTGATTAAGAAGCTCATACAGAAAATCCACGTTAGTTTTTACTCCTTCGATGGCAACTTCTCCAAGTGCACTGATCATCTTTCGAATGCACTGCGGCGGTCTTTGTCATAAACAATGATCTTGGCAATCATAGAATCATAATAGGGCGGGATTGCGTAGTCATTATAAACTGCTGTATCCACGCGGATTCCGTTTCCACCGGGAAGATGTAAGTCAGTGATCTTACCCGGGCATGGCATGAAATGTCTCTCAGGATCCTCGGCATTGATTCTGCATTCCATGGCGTGGCCGCGGATTTCTATGTCTTTCTGCTGAACGCTTAACGGTTCACCTGCCGCAATGCAGATCTGCTCTTTGATCAGGTCTACACCAGACACAAATTCTGTTACCGGATGTTCTACCTGGATTCTGGTGTTCATTTCCATGAAATAAAATTCTCCGGACTGATCCAGAAGAAATTCTATGGTCCTGCACTTTCATAGCCTGCTGCCTTTGCTGCCCGTACTGCTGTCTCACCCATTTTCTTTCTCAGATCATCAGAGATTGCGATACATGGAGACTCTTCGATCATTTTCTGGTGACGTCTCTGAACAGAGCAGTCTCGTTCTCCCAGATGAACTACATTTCCGTATTTATCCGCAAGAATCTGCACTTCAACATGTCTGGGATTCTCCACAAACCGTTCCAGATACATGGTATTATCGGAGAAGGAATGGACCGACTCCTGCTGTGCTGTCTCAAACAATTTGGCAAATTCCTGTTCATTTCCGGCTACACGCATTCCTTTTCCACCGCCGCCTGCTGATGCTTTGATCATGACCGGAAAACCGATTTCCTTTACAGCTTCCAAAGCCTGCTCTACTGTGTAGACCGGTTCCTTTGTGCCGGGCACTACCGGGACTTTAGCTTTCCGCATTGTGTTTTTCGCCTCAGATTTATTTCCCATTCTGGAAATTACTTCTGCGGAAGGACCAATAAATGCCACATTACATTTCTCACACATTTCCACAAAACGGCTGTTCTCTGAGAGAAATCCGAATCCCGGGTGGATTGCTTCTGCTTTTGTGGCAATGGTAGCACTTAAGATTCGCTCCATGTTCAGATAGCTGTCTGATGACTGTGCCTTTCCGATGCATACTGCTTCATCTGCAAGCTGGGTATGCAGGGCATCTCTGTCTGCTTCTGAGTATACGGCTACTGTGCGGATTCCCATCTCACGACATGCCCGGATGATCCTCACTGCAATCTCACCACGATTGGCGATCAAAATTTTATTAAACATCTGTTATGCTCCTACTGCAAAAGTCAGCTCTGCGATCACTGCTACCTTACCGTCCTGGTTTGTTGCCTTTGCTTTTCCCACTCCCATGGGACCTTTTTCCTTAATGATCTCTACTTCGAGAGTAAGGGTATCTCCGGGAACTACCTTGTTCTTGAATTTTGCATTGTTGATCGATGCAAAATATGCGATCTTTCCTTTATTTTCCGGTTTACTCAGAATTGCAACTGCACCTGTCTGCGCAAGCGCTTCAACGATCAGAACTCCCGGCATAACCGGTTCCTGTGGGAAGTGTCCTGCGAAATGCGGCTCATTATAGGTAACACATTTCTTTCCTGTTGCCTTCACACCCGGCACCAGTTCTTCAATAGTATCAATCAGGAGGAACGGGTGTCTGTGGGGAATGATCTCCATGATTTCTTTTGTTGTAAGTTTCATAGTTTTTTACCTCCTTCTTCTATTCTATCACAAACATCGGCTGTCCGAACTCTACCATCTGCTCGTTTTCTACAAGGATTTCTTTTACTGTACCATCAAATTCTGATTCAATCTCGTTCATCAGCTTCATTGCTTCCACAATGCCAAGGACCTGACCTTTGCTTACTTTATCTCCTACTTTTACAAAGGGTGAATTTTCCGGAGAAGATGCTGCATAATAGGTACCTACAAGAGGAGATTTTACCACACTTCCTGTCTGTACTTCATCGTTAACAGCATTGACGGATTCTACATGTACAGCCTGCTGCACTACCGGCTGATACTGCTGAGCATCTGCCGGATCAGCATTGACTGCCATCTGCTGTACAATTGTTTTCTCTTTTGACATGGAAATATTTAAGGTATCGTCCTGCAGGTTAAATTCTGTGAGATCTGAATCGCTGACTGCGTGGATCAGTTCTAATATATTTGCCAGTTCCATTTATTTCCTCCTGCTGAAATAGCTATATTATAAGATCACTGTCGTATATTGTTTTCAAAATCACCATACCATTTATTATCTGCGTGATCAGTCTTCGTACTTTTTAATAAGTAAGGATGCGTTATGTCCGCCAAAGCCAAGAGATTGGTAAGTGCATATTTGATATCCATCTTTACATTACCGTTTCCTACATAATCCAGGTCACACTGTTCATCCGGCACCTTATAACCAACAGTCTGATGGATCAGGCCTTCCTGAAGTTCTTTTACACAGGTGATCACTTCCACTGCACCGGCAGCTCCCAGAAGATGTCCTGTAATAGATTTTGTAGAATTTATTTTCATTTCTTTTGCGTGTTCACCAAATGTTTTCTTAATGGCAATTGTTTCAAATAAGTCATTATGATGTGTGCTTGTACCATGTGCGTTTACATACCATACATCATCTGTGGAAATTCCTGCTTCTTTTACAGCCCATTCCATAGCTTTGGCAGCACCGGAACCGTCCTCTGCAGGGGATGTAATGTGATAAGCATCTCCTGTTGCACCATATCCGACAACCTCGCCAAGGATTTTCGCTCCACGTGCTTTGGCATGCTCCAGTCTTCCAGAACTACCACGCCGGCACCCTCACCCATTACAAAACCGCTTCTTTCTTTGTCAAAAGGGATGGAACATCTCTCAGGATCTGTGGATGAGGTCAATGCTGTCAGTGCCGCAAAACCACCAAAGCCTGTTGGTGTGATAGCTGCTTCCGTTCCACCTGCAACCATAACATCTGCATCAGAGCACTGAATAGTACGGTATGCTTCTCCAATGCTGTGGGTTCCTGTTGCACAGGCAGTTACAACATTAATGTTCTTTCCGCGAGTCCAAACTGAATGGAAACATTTCCGGATGCCATATTGGAGATCAGAAGAGGAATCATCAGAGGATTCAGTCTTCCTGGTCCCTTTGTGTTGAGGATTTCGCAGGATTTCTCTACCACCTGCATACTTCCGATACCGCTTCCCACGCTACAGCCTACACGGAAGGGATCTTCTTTTGTCATATCCAGTCCGGACTGCTCAATAGCTTCTTTTGCTGCTGCTACCGCATACTGGCTGAAAAGCTCCATACGTTTTGCAGATTTGAAATCCATATATCCTTTGGATTAAAATTGTTGATCTCTGCTGCCATATGCGCTCTGTAATTTGTGGAATCAAAACGTGTTACTTCTGCAAAGTTTGTTTTTCCTTCTTTTACGCTGTTCCAGAATTCTTCTACACTAAGGCCTACCGGAGTGATTGCTCCCATACCTGTAATTACAACTCTTCTCATTTTGTTCTCCTTATTTATACATTCATACCGCCATCTACGCTGATGACCTGTCCTGTAATATAGTCTGCTTTGTCTGATGCCAGAAATACTGCTGTATTTGCAATATCCTCAGGCTTTCCGAAACGTCCCAGGATAATCTGCTTACATGCATTTTCCCTGATTTCTTCTGAGAGTACTTCTGTCATCTCTGTGTCTACAAATCCGGGTGCAATGGCATTTACCGTAATTCCCCGGCTGCCCAGCTCTCTTGCCATTGTTTTTGTCAGACCGATCACACCTGCTTTGGATGCAGCATAATTTGCCTGGCCCACATTTCCGAGGATTCCGGAAACAGAAGAAATATTGATGATCTTTCCACTTCTCTGTTTCAGCATCTGACGGGCACTGTGACGGATTGTATTGAATGTACCTTTCAGGTTTACATTAAGTACAGAATCGAAATCCTCTTCTTTCATTTTCATGATCAGACCATCTTTGGTAATTCCTGCATTATTAACCAGAATATCAAGGTGTCCGTATTCTTTAACTATATCTTTGATCATTGCTTCACAGGCTGCGAAATCACTGACATTGCATTTATATATGGAAGCTTTTCCACCGTTTTCTTCGATGGTCTGTTTTACTTCCTTCGCTCTCTCTTCAGAACCATTGTAATTGATAACCACCTCTGCACCTTCCTTTGCAAGAGCAATAGCAATGGCTCGTCCGATTCCACGTCCTGCACCTGTAATCAGGGCAATTTTATTTTTCAGCATTTTACAGACACTCCTTTCTCACTTCATCCAGATCTTCTGTTTTCTCAACATGTAATGCTTTTACATTTCTGTTGATCTTTTTGAGAAATCCTGTCAGAGTTTTTCCCGGTCCAATCTCAATAAAAGTATCTACACCATCATCAATCATCTGTTCTACACACTGCTGCCAGCGCACAGAGGATGAAACCTGGCTGACAAGCAATTCCTTTACCTGCTCCGGTCCTGTCACATACTGTGCAGTTACATTTGTCACATAAGGTACTGTAAATGACTGGATTTCTACCTTCTCAAGTTCCCGTCCCAGTTTTTCCCCTGCGCCTTTGAGAAGCTCACAGTGAAATGGGCCACTGACTTTAAGAGGAATCACACGTCTGGCGCCTGCTGCCTTTAATGCCTCCCCTGCTGCTGCAACTGCTGTCTCCTCGCCTGTGATCACAATCTGTCCCGGACAGTTATAATTTGCAATGGATACAATTCCCTGTGTCTCATCGCAGATTTTTTCAATCAGCTCTGCATCTGTTCCAAGAACAGCGGACATTGCACCACCTGTAGGATATGCCTCCTGCATAAAAATTCCTCTTTTTCGCGCTACAGTAAATGCATCCTCTTCCTTCATAACACCGGAGGCCACCAGTGCTCCGTATTCTCCAAGGCTCAGTCCAGCATTTACCTGAGACCTGATTCCGGCTTCCTCTACAGCTCTTAAGATTGCGATTTCTGCTGTCAGCATGGCAATCTGTGTATATTCTGTAATATTTAATCTGTCATTTTCTTCAAAGCATAAAGCTTTCACATCAAGTCCGGATGCTTTTGATGCGCTTTCAAATACTTCGCGACTTACAGCATATTTTTCATAAAAATCTTTCGCCATTCCTGTATACTGTGCACCCTGTCCCGGAAATACAAATGCAATTTTAGACATATCATTTTCCTTTCCTTTATTTTTATGTTTATATCAGATGATAACAATTTGTTTCTGATTGCAAATTATTTTAGTTTAAAATATTTTGATATTCAAATTATAATGTCAAAAAATTCTCCCCGAAGCCATCTCTGGCTCCAAGGAGTTATTTGTCATTTCTATATGATTAAGCCTCTACGCCTTTGTTTTTCAGATAATCCATAACAGCTCCGACTGTTGTTAAATCTGTAAGATCTTCAGCCGGGATCTCAATATTGTATTCATCTTCCAGAGCCATAACCAGCTCAAACAGGTCAAGTGAATCTGCGCCAAGATCATCCTTGAAAGAAGTTTCAGCAGTAATTCCTGCTGCATCACAATTTAACTGCTCTGCGATCATTTCACTCATTTTTTCTAACATAATTTTCTCTTCTCCTTTAATTCAAGCCCCGGAATGCTTCTCTTTTTCCTGCTCCGGTTATCACTTGTTTTTTATTATTTTGTTAAGCAGATGATGATTCTGCTTTTTCTTGTTTTCAACCTTATCATCCGTCAGACCAGTAAATACGTCTCATTTATTCAGATTTGGTTTTATCGGGATTGATTACTTTGATGTTCAAAGTATATATTCTTCCCTCCTGTTTGTCAAGCACTATTTTATTACATTTTTTATTCCTCAAATTTAATCTGCCTTGCCACACTCAGCGCAAGTCCCATCTCTGCCATAAGGAATACGATCGACGTACCTCCATAACTGATAAACGGAAGAGTGACACCTGTATTCGGCATAAGGTTTACAACAACCGCAATATTAAGAATAACCTGCAATGCTATGTGAATAAAAATCCCACTGACCATAAGTGAGCCAAACATATCCGGTGCATTCTGTGCAATAACAAACAGCCTGTATAACAGATATGCATAAAGCATCAGCACGATAAGACCTCCAAAAATCCCCAGTTCTTCACAGATAATTGAAAAAATCATGTCATTCTGTGCCTCAGGTACACTTCCCAGCTTCTGAATACTGTTTCCAAGTCCTCTGCCAAAAAATCCTCCCGAGCCAATCGCATACAATGCCTGAATTGTCTGATACCCCCAACTGTCCGCATATTCTTCCGGATGAAGCCATACCATGATTCGTCTCAGACGAAAGCTTCCACTTCCATCAACACTCACTGTTGCATTCAGAAAAATGACTCCGATCACTGCCAGCGCAATAACAACACCTGCAATAATAATAAAAATCTTAATATCCGGGTGAGCCACAAAAATCAGTCCTGCAGTAATACAGAAAATAATAATTGCTGTACTCAGATTGTCCGTAAATACATATGCAGCCAGTGCCAGTCCGCCTCCCACAACAGCAAGAACCATACAGCCCTTTAAGGTACGGACTTTCTTTCCCATATGCACGATCATATATGGGAGGCAGACAATAACTGCTATCTTGGCAAGCTCTGCCGGCTGGAACTGAACCGGTCCAAGATTCAGCCATCTCTGGGCACCATGAGAAGACTGCCCCAGCGGTGTTTTTACCAGTGCCATCAACACCAGTGCCGCTACATACAAAGCTGTGCTAAAACGGTTCAGTATCCGATAATTGAGCCTGGAAATGATCAGTTCATGATAATACATGCCACGCTGATGATGGCCTGTTTTTTAAAAAAATACATGTCGCTTCCGTAATTTATCTGAGCCATATAGGAGCTTGTACTGTACAGCATGATAAGCCCAAAACAGGTCAGCAGTACAATAACTGCTACCAGACTGTAATCATAATAATCTGTTTTTGTTTTTCGACGCGCCCTGCTCTTGGAAGATGCTGTTGAATACGACTTTTTTTGTGATTTTGTATTTTCCATTTAATCACCTGATGCTTTCTTGTTTTCTAAAATTCCCATCTGACTTTTTTATTATAACAGAAAGCTTTTTCATAAGCAATGGGGCAGTTGCCTGATTGCATCTGCCCCATTTTAGTTGTTACTGTTCACTCCGTTCACAGTAACGTAGCCAAAATTCATTCCAGATTGCCTACGGCAATGGAATTTTGGCTTGTATGTCTCAGGTTTATGATATCTATTTCTCATCATCACTGATTTCAATCGGGTCAGATTCGAAAATAAATTTAACATTTCCGTCCATATCGCCGGATCTGTCTGTGAATGTTGTGTACATTACATCGTCAGACTGGATTACCTCAAATCTGTCAAGAATATCCTGAAGATCTCCGTTTACTGTATCATCCAGTTTCTTAATACCTTCTTTATAGAATTTCTTCTGTCCTTTGTTCAGTTCTTTTGCTCCGTCATTCAGATCGCTGATACCATCTTTAAGCTGATCACTGCCATCAGAAAGCTTATCTGCGCCATCCATTAACGTCTGAGTGCCGGATACAAGGCTACCTGTTCCTGATGCAAGGGTCTGTGCTCCGGATACAAGTGTCTGGGTTCCTGATGCAAGCTTAGATGCTCCGCTGTTTAATGTAGAACTGTTCGAAGAAAGCTGATCTGCTCCGCTGTACAGTGTTCCACTGTTAGATGCCAGAGTTTCCACGCCACTTGTAATCTGACCTGTTGCAGAATTGATCTGAGACATACCACTGGTCAGGCTCTTTCTTGCGCTCTTAAGAGTCTTGGCTCCTTTTAACAGTGTCTGTGCATTAACATTATTTTCGCCCTGAAGCTGTGCAATTCCATCTGTCAGTGTCTTTCCGGAACTAAGCAGTGTATCTGCGCCGGAAATCATCTGTTCTGTGCTTGCTTTTGCAAGGCTTTCATATCCACTCTGGAGAGATTTATTTGCAGTAGTCAGCTGATCAGAGCCTGCTTTCAGCTGATCGATTCCCTGCAGCATTTCCGGAAGCTGCTGTCCAAGTCCGGTAAATAATGTACTCATCTGATTTACTGCTGTAGCAATCTGGGTTCCTGACTGAGCAAGCTGGGTTCCACTTGCTTTTAATGTGCCATCATTAGAAGTAAGCTCTTTTGCACCTGCATTTAACTGTGATACAGTTTCCTGCACTGTCTTCATTCCCTGAGTTAATGCCTGTAATTGCTGTTTCATCTGTTCAATACTGCTGTTGACTGCCTCTTCCTGTGCATCTGCTGTTGATTCTGCACTGGACGCAGATGCCCTTAAAGCATCTGCTGCTGACTGCAATGCTGACGTATCAGGTGCGGAGGCTGTAATTGTGGATGTATCAATATTAGATGCACTGTCCTCAGCTGCCTGAATAGAACCTAACGCACCATCAATCGCAGCTTCTACAGCAGCCGCTGTTTCATCATCCATATTGCTGGTATCAATATTATACAAAGCAGATTCTGCTGCTTCTAGCTGACTGCTGACTGCTGCAACTCCTGCATCTACAGAAGATGCATCTACAGAAGCCTCTGCGGAATCACTGATCCAGGATTCAATTGCATCTGCCTGACTGTTCATGGTTTCAGCACTGTCATTTAACTGTCCGGACATTGCATTTGCACTTTCTTCTATTTCTGAAGCTGTGGAAGCTCCCATGTTTTCAAGTGAGCTCTCAAGCTGCTCAGTCCTGATGCAAGCTGTTCTACACTTTCAATATACTGGCCAACTGCAGAAGTGTAATCAGAAACGCCTGTTGTATAAGCCGTCATGCTGTCACTGAAATTAGCAATCTGATTTGCATCGATTTTAGATGAAAGAGCTGTCATTTTTTCTACAGCAGTCTGGATTCCATTTACAGCAGTATCAATTCCCGGAACAACCTGACCAATTCCATCCACTAAGCTCTTAATACCACCAGCATACTGACCCACACCGCCTGCAAGCTGATTAACTCCTGCAATATACTGCTGCATTCCGTCTGTCAGAGTAGTTGTTCCTGTTACATAACTCTGCACACCGCCTGCAAGCTGATTGCCGCCTGCAACATATGCATTTACACCATCGGAAAGAGATTTCATTCCAGCCTCATATTCAGCCATCTTGCTGTCCAGTGTATCTACTCCTGCTGTATATTGTTTGATTCCATCTGAAAGTGTGTCTGCCCCTGCTGTATAAGAGGAAACACCACTGTTTAAAGTCTGTGCCCCTGTATTCAGTGTCTGTGCTCCGCTGCTTAATTCCTTTGCTCCGTCATCCAGTTCTTTTGCTCCGTCATTCAGATCACTGACACCACTTTTCAAAGTTCCGATTCCATCATAAAATTCTTTATATTTGTCATTGAGTTTATTGGTTCCATCATAAAGATCTTTGGTTCCGTCTACCAGTTTTACTGCTGCATCCGTCAGATCTTTCATTGAATCCTTCAGCTCATCCAGTCCATCCACATCATCCAGATCAATATCTTTGAAAATATCTGTAAGTGCTACGGTAAATGTAGAACTCATCTCACAGTCTGTAACATCTGCTTCCACTGTAAATTTCTCAGGGATATTCACTTCATCTGCAATATCAGAAGACATATCCAGACTTTCTTTCATTCCTGGCATACCAAAACCGACAACAACATTTCTGCTTCCGTCAGAAATAACCTTACCGTTATCTACTGTAACATTGGAGAAATTATCTGTAGAAAGGATCATTCCTGTCACCATAACAAAGGGTGAATAAATATCAGTCTTTTTGCCATTCACTGTTTTGGTTGTTTTAGAAGTATTTGTATATGTCACTTCCATTTTCAGATGTCCTGTCTTTCCTGCCAGAGCTTCCGGAGAAACCTCAGTTCCATCCATATAATATTTAATTCCTACGGAAACCGGGAGATTTTTCTCTGTCTTTCCCTGATAATAAATATCCTTTCCATCAGTACTCCAGGTCAGATCATTTCCGTTCTGAGTAAATGTTTCATCACCTTTTACGTTTTTTATATCCTGAAGATCAGAGGCATCTTTCACCTCAGAATTGGAACTGTCTCCGGAATTTTTCAGCCAGTCAGATACTGTGACATCCGTTACTTCTCCTCCGGCAGTTGTATTTACATAAACGGTTTCTTCTTTCTGCAATCCATTATCACCTGTTGAAGCAGCTGCCATTACAGTACCTGCTCCGAGAACTACAGCCATTCCTGCTGCAAGCGTTGCTGCAGCTGCTTTCTTTCTGTTTCTGTTCATAATAACTTACTCCTTTATTCTATCTCTTTACAATAAGCTTCTTTTTAAAAATCCTGAATCACTGTTTCTTCTCTTTTGCCGGTTTCTTCTTGGCAAATCCAATAGATGTGTGGCAGATGAGAGAATCAAATATCATAAACATAGCCGGAAGTATAAACAATACCACCAGTGTACTGATCACAGCTCCACGTGAAAGCAGGTTTGTGATACTTCCGATCATATCTACCTGTGTATAAAGACCAACTCCAAAAGTTGCCGCAAAGAAGCTGCAGCCACTGATCACAATTGACTTCATGGAAGTTTTATGTGCGATGGCAATGGATTCTTTCTTACTTTTCCAAGACCACGTTCTTTCTGGTATCTGCTGGTCATAAGGATTGCATAGTCAACAGTAGCTCCCAGCTGTATACAACCGATAACAATGCTTGCTACGAACACCACTTCCTTTCCCTGATAATAAGGAACGGACATATTGACAAAAATCGCAAACTCAATAACTGCAACCAGAATAAACGGAAGCGAAATGGATTTAAACACAACCATGATAATAATGAAAATTGCCAGGATAGAGATAGTATTTACAGTCTTTAAATCCACATCCGTAACATCCTGAAGGTCCTTGGTCAGAGGTGCTTCTCCGATTACCATAGATTCCGGACTGTATCCTTTTACAATCTTCTGGATCTCATCAATCTGATTGTTTACCTCGTCTGTAGCTGTTTTATATTTGGAACAGATAAATTCCATCTCGTACTCATCGCTTTCCAGCATCTTCTTCAGATTACTTGGGATCATGGTATCCGGGAATGCCGCACCTACGAAAGAGTCCATTCCAAGTGCCCATTTTACACCATCAACATCCTTGATCTGGTCAAGCATTTCTGTTTTTTCTTTTGATGTCAGACCTTTCTTTAATAACACCATATGAACATTATTCATATCAAAGGTTTCCTGAAGTTTGGCATTTGCCACATTACTGTCCAGCGTGGAAGGAAGTGACTTATCGATATTGTAGTAATTCTTCAGATTGTTATTTCCATGAATTGCCGGGAAAAGCATTACCAGGAAAATGATCAGCCATACTTTATAATGCTTTGTAATAAAAGCAGATGCCTTATCAAAGCTTGGAATCAGCGTCTTATGTGTTGTTTTTTCAATGGCTCCGTCAAAAGTAAGCACCAGAGCAGGGAGCAAAGTAACACAACACAGAACACCGATAACAACTCCCTTGGCCATTACGACACCCATATCACGTCCAAGTGAGAAGGTCATAAAACAAAGTGCGATAAATCCGGCTACTGTTGTAATAGAACTTCCGATTACAGATTTGAAGGTTGCATTGATGGCATGCGCCATAGCCCTCTCTTTATCACCCTCAAACCGCTTCTTATTCTCCTCATAACTGTTCAGCAGGAAAATGGAATAATCCATGGTAACACCAAGCTGCAGGACTGCTGTCAGTGCCTGAGTGATGTATGAAATCTGACCAAGAAAAATATTACTTCCAAGATTATACAAGACTGCAACACCAATGCAGAGCAAAAACAAAACTGGAACTACCAGAGAATCCATTGCAAGGAGCAACACTATCAGAGAAAGGCAGGAAGCAATCACAACGTAAATCGGCATTTCCTTAAGTGCGATCTGTTTGATATCAGTAACAATGCCTGTCATTCCACTGACAAAACAGTTCTTTGAAGTAATCTTACGAATCTGCGTCACAGCTTCCATGGAAGTTTCTGATGATGTTGTATTATCAAACAACGCGATCATCATAGTTGCATCTCCGTTAAAAATGCCTCTCTTAAATCCTTCGGAAGCATTTCTACAGGAACGGAAACATCCAGGACACTGTCATACCACAGTACTTTTTTCACGTGATCAACTGCTTCGATTTTCTCTTTCAGAGCAGCTACATCCTTCAGTTCCATATCCTCCACCACTATCATGGAAAAGGCTCCCATCCCAAACTGATCTACCATAATGTCCTGTCCCTCAACTGTCTCAAGGGTATCCGGCAGATAACTCAGTACATCGTAGTTGATTCTGGTCGCCGCCATACCGAGATATGAAGGATCAGCAATGCAATTCCGATGATAATGATCAGTATCTTGTGTTTTGCAATCCACTTTCCTACCTTAATCATCTTTTTCTCCTCTTCTTTCTTTATTATTGATACTGTTTGATCATTCTATGACCAACAGTCATTTTTTATTTCATGGAATGTTATATAACAAAAATGACTTTCAGTCAATAATCATTCTTCACAATTTGTCTAAATTTTTCCAGAACAAAAATGTAATATTGACTTTCAGTCATTTTTGTTTAAAATAGTAATTATATATGATCACAATATAATTACAAAGTAAGCTTATGTTGCTGTGAACAGTAAGACGCTTATTGCTTTTCGCAAACTCCGCAGCGGGACTTACCTGATTCGGTTAAAATGTTATGTATACAATAGAGGAAGGAATGAATCTGAAATGGGAAAACTGGAGCTGAATAAAAAGAAGAAAAAAGATGCTCTTTTCAACACTGCCTTTGAACTTTTTACGACGAAGGGACTTACCAAAACTACAATTTCAGATATTGTAGATCAGGCCGGGGTTGCCAAGGGGACTTTTTACCTCTATTTTAAGGATAAATATGATATCCGGAATAAACTGGTTTCCCACAAGACCGGAGAATTATTTTTCCGGGCCCATGAGGCTGTGCAGAATGCACATATCAGCGAATTTGACAGGCAGGTACATTTTATTATAGATTACATTCTTACTGAGTTGAATAAAGACCGTACTCTCCTGCTGTTTATTTCAAAGAATCTTGCCTGGGGTGTCTTCAAGGGTGCTTTTGAGGAAAAAATGCCTGACGACGAATATAATTTTTATCAGTCCTATCTGGATATGCTTGCTCAAAGCGGACTACATTATAAAAATCCGGAACTGATGCTCTTTACGATCATTGAGCTGGTAGGTTCCACCTGCTACAGCTGCATTCTGTATCAGCAGCCTGTGTCTCTGGCTGAGTACCGTCCTTATCTGCACAGGACTATTTCAGGAATTATGGAAACTTTTTCACAGGATCATACTACATGTGAAGTTTTGTCTTCCGACACCAAAACACATGTGGACCATACAGCATAATCACTATGGCAACCCTCATAAATGATACATTTAAAAAGATTGCTGTAAAAAAGGCAAGCCTCCGGAGCCAGATTTTTCATTCTGTATCCCGGAGCGTGTCTGAAAAATCATTCCCGCAATCTGCACGCCCCACTTTGCGGGATATTTCACCCGAATTCAGTTGCCGTAGCCCGCTACGGCGCCCTCATCCGGGCAAAATATCCCACAAATTGTGACGCACATCTTGCAGAAAGCCTTTTTCAGACACACTCCGGAGGTTTGTCTTTTTATAATTTGTAGGTTTCCAGATCATCAGGAATCCAGAGATTTCCTTTATAGTACTGTCTGCCTTCTTCTGTGTAGAGCTCCTTTCGTCTGGAAATATTTTTATCCTCTGTATGATACAGAATCAGATTCTCTGCTTCCAGTTTCTGTGCCAGCTCACAGGCATCCTTTACAGTAGAATGATGTTTCTCATATGGTTTGAATTTATCTGCCTGAGAGAACAGACAGAATGCTTCATGAAGAAGCCATGTGCTGTTTTTGGCATATTTCTGTTCACATTCATTATATGGCTCATCTCCACAACAGGTCAGCTTCTTTCCCTCTGCGTACTCCATGCAGAACCCAAACTGTTTTGCCTTTGTAGACAGAATATCAAAAAATGTCACCCTGTGTCCCAGAATCGTTCTATCTTCTCCGTCCTTTACTTCTTCCAGATGGACTTTGTCTCCGATAAATTTCGTTTCCTTTGGTGTGAGAAGCATCTCTGCCATCTGTTTCAGCAGCTGATCACTTCATCATGTCCATAGATAGTCACTTCACCGCCAAACTGTCCTCTTGCCATTCCCTGACAATACATACGAAGCATCCAGATGATTCCAAGCAGATGATCGATGTGTTTATGTGTCACAAATATAGTGCTGATTTCTTTCCAGCTGATTCCTGCGTCCTCCAGCTGCTTCAGAATTGTATTTCCGCCACCTCCGTCTATCATAAAATATTCTTTATCTTTATTTAGCACAAAACAGGTGTTATAGCATTTCGTCACCTTTGCATTTCCGGTTCCCAATATTGTAAGTTTCATCTTTATGTACCTCCCGACTTTCTTTGGATGCTGACACTTAGAAGGCAGCAAATATTTCCTATATATATAATAACATATTCGAAAACAAAAAGAAATCTGTCTGTCAGACGATATGAATCTTCGTTACTGTTCACTCCGTTCACAGTAACTTAGCCAAAATTCATTCCAGATTTGCCTGCGGCAATGGAATTTTGACTTGTATGTCTCGGGATTTTGGCATATTCATGCCAAACACCTCGCGGGATAGTGGTATGTGAACAGTAACGAATCTTCACTATGGCAATGAAATTTCGACTTGTATGAGCACGGTTTTATGAGCATGACATAAAATATAATGTAAACAGTTTTCAGAGAAAGGAATTATATATGGAAAATTATCGGATGGGATGTTCCGGCAACCGCCCTTATAACCGTACCTGCGGTATGAATATGCCTCAGCCTTCAAATAGAAATATGAACAGTTCCGAATGCTTTGTCAGAAACACGACAGGCTGTAGCTGTACTATACCGGGTGTCAAAGAAAAAAAACATGAAATGTTTTCGCATCTTCAGTATCTGGAACCTGCAATGGCATATGTTCCCTGCCAGAAGTTTACAGAGAATTTCCCACTGCAGTATGCATTAAATGCAGGAACCATTTTCCCACAGTTATGCAAACCATTTTGTGGAAAGAGAGGTATTCGAAGATGAAAACAGATTGCTCCCAAAAACAGTTATTAAACCGTATCGATCAGGTCAGTTTCGCAGTCAATGATATGACTCTGTACCTTGACACACATCCCTGTGATGAAAAGGCTCTGACTTACTGTCACGAACTTGTGCAGGAACGAAAAAAGCTATTAAAAGAATACGCCGAAGCATATGGTCCCCTGATTATTGACATTACAGATCAGACCGGAGAATCCATCTGGAAATGGATGGAACAGCCATTCCCATGGGAAAAGGAAGGAGCGTGCAGATAATTTATGTGGAATTATGAAAAAAGGCTTCAATATCCGATCAATATCACACAACCCAATGCCAAAATTGCACAGTATATCATGAGCCAGTACGGTGGCCCGGATAGCAATACCCTATAATATAAAAATACCGAAAAATGATACAATATCTTGTTGAGCCAGAGGAGTAAAATCCTGTGGCTCTTTTTTATATATTATACAGGTTAAACAAGCTTTTTGAAATACCCTGCCGGAACAAATTCAAAAACAAACCCTTCTGTCGGATGCGGGATCCGGATGAAGTACCACTTCTTGCCCTTTACGGTTTCGGTGTATTTCATCACATCTACAACCGCATTCTTTTTAATCACCGGGAACATTTTCGCCTGAGTCTTGCCGGCTGCACTGTAGCATTTGCAATCCTTTGTGAATCTGGCCACATAAGCTACTGTGTTCTGTTTCTTCTTTGCATCAGATGTGACAGTCTGATCTCCGGCATAGCGTAAGATACAATTCCACGGATAATTTCTATAGTTGCGAATCAGAAACTCTTTTCCGGTCTGATCTCCCGGCTGTCCGCCATGTGCGGTACCTTTCTCATTAATGGATGCTTCTACCTCTTTGCCAGCTCCACAGTACATTGCAACATGGTGAGCTTCATTCAGCAGCACATCACCACGCTTTAACCCTGTTCCGGTTCCTCTGTTGACAGAGACGGTAATGTCTTTGAATCCGTTCTTCAAGAACACATTTTTCATATCTCCTGTGTATGTAGCACCACCAGACTTAACCGGAACTCCGGCGTTCTGCCATGCCTGGATCACAGCCGAGGAGCAGTCGTAATCTCCCTTTTCTCCCCAGCGGTAGTCCTGATCGTAGCCATGAGAATCATCTTTCGCCCATGTCTCCATCTGTCTTATTGCTTTTTCTGTCTTAGTCATTGCAACACCTTCTTTCTCTGTACTATCAGCATATGTATGAATCATGTTTATGACAGCTTTCTGCCTGTCTGTGTAATCCCCTACCTGGTTCGGAGTCGGGTCTGTGGGATCCTGACACAGTGTTGTGTAAATCTTGTCTACGGTGTACGGTTCCGGAGTCTTAGACAAGAATCTCTTCAGCGCATCAAAAGCCGCCCTGGTGCAGGATATTGATGCATTCCATCATTGCGGTGTCCGGCATGGTTCCGTAGCTTTTTCGATAATTGGTATGTATGTTCGTATCTGGTCTTCCATGTACTCATCCTGACACTTCTTTCCAAGGTCGGTGCTGATGATGTCCACAATACATTTTCCTTTCGCAGATTCCGCTGTTACGGCGTATGTATCCCAGTTCTTCATCAGGAGGTCTGATCCATCCCGGCATTGTCTATATCCTTGAACAGCTTCGGGTTGGCTCTCTGGATCCGGTACAGAAGTTCTTTTGCTTCGTCAGCATACCACTGGCCTGCACCGATGGTAATTGCAATCTCATTGTCACAGTTCGCCCCTGCACCGGCGAAACAGGAATAATCCTGTCTGCCATATACCTGATCTCCGGATTCCACTGCGTACAGTATTTTCCTCAACACAATTACATTTTGCTTATCCATAAGCATTTCCTCCAAAAGGGATGATTCCTCATCCCCTGAATCATTCGTCTTTATTTGTCTGTTTAATGATCTGGTTCACATATGTAGAAAGACCGGCAATCAAGATTCCCTGTGTGATCGCTGTAAAGATCGCCATTGCAATATCCTGTCCGGTACCGCAGGTGCAGGTGGCAAACACATAGATTGCACAGATTGCAATGCTGATTCCGCCAAGGATAAGCGGGATATACTTATCTTTTACTGCCTGTGCCTGTTTGAGCGCCATTCCTACAAAATATAAGGCAATTGCTACTACGATGAGTTCCGGTTTTACATAATTTGTAATCTGTTCCATAATCATTCTCCTTTTCTTTCCAGGTCTTCTATTCTATGATTCGCAACCTTAATCTGTTCCTCATGTACACTCATTTTTTCTTCCAGAGCATAAGTTCTTTTGATAAGGTTATTGTGTTCATTTACTCTTTTAGTCAGCTCTTCCAGCTTATACTCCATAAGAGTTCGTGTCTTTCCTGCTGTGCATTATTGCTGATCACACATACAATTAATGTAACCGCCGCACTGATGCAGGCTGAAATGATTGTTTCCATTTCTTTTTCCTTTCTGGCAATTGCGCCGGCGCAATTTTAGATAAAATAAAAGAAGCCTCTCGGCTCCGCTCTGATTCTTCTCATAAATTTCTCCTAAACAAAAAGAGAGCATTTCTGCTCTCTATATTGTGTGTTTTATATGGAGTATGTTTTTTTGCAAGCCCAGTTAAAATGTTTCTTTAAAGAATCCAGCCTTTGCCAATTCCTCGCTCATTTTTTCATCTTGGCTCTTTCCATCATTCTGAATTTTGCCAAGCAAATCATTAAGCATATCTTTCAGCTGACTTATGTTTGTGCTCAAATACCCATCCATTTGTGCACGGCTTAATTCGTATATCCTGCCACGTTCCAATTGATTCAGTTGTTACTAATATTTAAAAGTTCACTACTATACCTTTTTGAAATGTCATAATCCAGTTTACTCATCGCTTGTACCTCCATTGTTTTTTTATTTATTCTATCATCCTATTTATAGAGATACAATCGTTAATTGGAAGTTTTGATAGTTAACTAAAGCTCTCGTCCCAAAAGTCCATGAGCAGTAAACCCTTGTATTTACAGGAATTTTCTCGTATCTATTGCTATCATCAGTACCAATCTGCTTTAGTTAATTAGTTTCCGCTTTCGGTTCTTCTTCCTTATTAATATCCATCAACTCATTATACTGTTCCTCTGTGATTCTCCCAACTGCAAAAAACACATCAATCTTATTCTTTAAATCATCTGTAAGTCCGTTTCTTTCTTTAAGTTTTAATAATGTTCTATATAACATAATCATACCTCCAATTCTGTAAGTGCTACTGCGTATTCGCTGTTTACATAGGCTTCTGCTGATTGTAAGTCCATATCATAGATGTAATCTCGGTTGTCGTTTAACTGTTGCTTCACATAGTTCCAACCATTAGTCATGCTAATCGGATAGTTAAATACTGTATATCCGTCAAGCTGTTCTGAATTGACGCTGATGTTTGTAGTCGGATAATATGTGGATAGTGATTTTAGAGATTTGATTTGTTCAAGCGATAATTCTTCTTCAGTTTGTGAAGTTAATACATAAATTACATATGTATCTTGAACTAATTTAATTGCTGTTTGCCTATCCGTAAATCTATCATCAACAAAAATAATGCTGTTATTGCTAGGAATGTACACATATCCGCTTTTATCAGTCCACATCGAACTTTTATACCGGTTCGATATAGGACGATGCTCTTTACTTGCATCATTAACACTGAATGCTAAATAACCATTTCCGTTTGAGTGGAGACCATGTGATGCATTTACATCTTTAACATCTTTCAAGTTTAATCGCTTTACTTTTCGATACAATTTTCCTTTCTCAACATCCACATAATCACTAACATACTGTTGTTCACCGATTGTGACGTTGCCACCTGAATTTACAGGGATTGCGTTGAGGGTAATATTGTTAAGCGTAACAGATTGAACCTTTAATCCATCTTCATTTATTACTTTAACAGTCGGATTCACCACGCTCTTAATCTCAACTGGATTTTCGGGTGAGGGTGTTCCATCCTGTGAGAGTTTTCCATATATCATCATATCTTGAATCTTTCCATTATCAGAATCAGTAATATGAGTTCCGCCCTGATTCGATGCATAGAACTTTGTAATTTTGTTGGATAAACCATCCTTCAGTGAAGCAACATCCTTTTTATTCTGTTCGATCTGCTTTGATGCATCCTCTACACTTTTTGCAGATTGAGCCGCATTGTCAGCAGAAGTCTTTGCACTTTCAGCTGATGCAGCAGCATTTTCCGTATTACTGGCAACAGTCTGAGTGTTTTGTGCTACTTCCTGAGCATTATTCAAAACAGTTTGGGCGGCTTCTTCTACAGTTGCTCTATCATCCGCAACGGTTTTAGCATCATTCCCCACTCTGGTTATGATCTTTTCTCCCTCAGTCTTTACGGTATTGACCGATGTATTTTGCTGATTGGTGATTGTATCTATTGCCTGTTGTTTTGTAGTATTAATCTCTTCTTTCGACTGTTCAACCGCTTCGGACACTCTACTGCCAAAACCGGCAATCTGTTCATTGGCATTCTGCTCAGATTCAGATACTGTCTTTCTTGACTGTTCGGCGCTCTGAGCAGAATTCGCAGCGCTATTTTTGCTATTTTCCGCTTGCTGAGCCATCTGACTGTATCGGAATGTAACTGTTGTACATCTGTCTGGTCTGCTTCTATTTCCTGCTGTGCCAGCTCTACTGCTGCTCTGGATATTTCTACCTGTGCGGCTTTATTAATCACATCGTTATATGCAGCAGTGTATTCCGGCGTCATATCTCCGGGCGCAGCTATCATCTGCCAATGTTCTGAATTGTGCCCCGAATCAGGGGCTATTCCGGTGATTGTTGTCTCCAACTCTGCCTGGCAGAAATATGAGCCGCCCTGATATGAAACTGTATCAAGATATTCATACGCAGCTGAGTCATCATATTCTCCTCGTGGGTTTAAGGAGATATTTCCTAAATCTGTTTCTGTATAATTATTTACTGTATTTGACATCCGGTACCTCCTCAAACTTTCAGCCGGTATTTCAAACGTGATCCGATTCGTTTAAAATTTACTTTATCAATAGTTGGATCTGAATACATTTTTAAACGACCCTTGGCAACTTTAAAAGCTGCAAAGAAAACATTTCCTGTATCACCTTTCAGACTTTCATGTTTTTCTTTCACATAATCGTCTATCTCTTTCTTTGCCTGTTCACTTTTCTCGGAAACCTCTTCTACAGAATCTTTTGCTTCCTGGCTGGCTTTCTCTGCCCGATCAGCAGCATTGTTTACTTCTTCAATCGCTTCCCGGAAGAATTTCTTTTCCTCCGGTGCATCTACAAGATCTGTGTTCGGCTTTGGTCTTGCCCGGACCGGGATTGTGATCTTGTATTTTGTTTCTCCAGATTCAGTATCTGTAAGATAGATGAATGCATAGATACTGTAATTGTCTCCTGCGACCTTCCTGAGAAAGCTGTCAGGAATCTGTACCTGTGCAGTTTTGTCTTTTACGGCTCCGATCTGAATCAGAGATTCTCCTTCCCGGTCCTGATCAGAAAAGTGGACTTCAAATGTTGCAGGAAGAGTAATTCCTTCTATCTGCAGTATCTGGCCATAGTCATACTGCCAGAGGGATGTTGTTCTCGCATATGTGTAATCGTTAAATGTTGCTGTTATGATGTTATCCCTCTTCTGCCTCCCTCTTTAGCAAATTCCATTCTTTTTCCGTGATAATATTCAATGCCCATTCTTTCGGGATGTATAGTTTCATTCTTTTATTGATTTTATTTTTTTTGTAATATCTATTCCAGAAATAGGCATTTGCCAGCGCTCTTGCTTTATGCATAATGCAAATATATGTTGCCCTGGCGTCCGGTGTGCCGAAAATCTGGTAATTGTATGCAGTGCACCAGCTACAGCCCTCTGCAATAGGGCAGTTAAAACACTCGTCTGTGCTCTGTGTTCTCCTGTCAATTTTTTTTCAAACGCTCTACGCGGCATCTGTCGCATTCCGTCTGGCAGATTCCATGATCTACGTCTCCGATTGAATAAGGTTCCTGTTGATTTCCCAGAGAGCTTTCCATGTAGCGCAAACACGGATATATAATGCCTGCCGGATCTACGGCCAACATCACTCCATTTCCGCCGCACCAGTCTCCAGATCCGACGAGAGCTTCGGATGGAAGAACTCCTCTTCAAACAGCGAACAATAATAATCATTTTCGAAATCCATATTATTTTCCAGAATGTAATCCGCGAGACGCTTCATTTCGTTATATAGTACGGTGGCGTGAATTGGTTTCCATCCATCCTCATATACGCAGTTCGCATTTATTTCGCAATATCCCAGTTCAAACATATGGACAATCGCATCGTATGTATGCATGACATTGGCCGGCGCGATAGTGATCTTTGAACCCATGTAATTTCCTTTATTCATCCAATCTTTTGCAGCAGATACTGCCAAGTCATATGATGGACTTCCATCCGGGAATATGCGGCAAGAATCGTGTAATTCTTTGTTTCCATCAACTGTAACTGAG